>Ga0070711_100000002_pt1 | contig 263148 bp, 224 predicted proteins | sample LARL53metaG_FD_65452 | JGI IMG/M metagenome (GOLD analysis project Ga0070711, IMG submission 65452) | Corn, switchgrass and miscanthus rhizosphere microbial communities from Kellogg Biological Station, Michigan, USA - LAR L5-3 metaG | ecosystem: Host-associated > Plants > Roots > Rhizosphere... | reverse complement strand
TCTTAATAATAACGGAGCGGCTGAGCGTATTGGTTGGACTGCCGCAGGCTCAGATGATGCCTTTTTGGCGCTCGACCGAAACGGCAATGGCAAGATAGATAATGGCTCGGAGTTGTTCGGCAACTTCACGCCTCAGCCGCCATCGGCGCATCCCAATGGTTTCCTGGCGCTAGCAGAATATGATAAGACGGCCAATGGTGGAAACGGTGACGGAATTATAGATAGCAGGGATGGAATATTCTCCTCGTTGCGTCTATGGCAAGACACGAATCACAATGGCATATCGGAGCCGGGCGAGCTACACACCTTGCCTGAGCTAGGCATTTATGCCATCAATCTTGACTACAAGGAATCTAAACGCACCGACCAGTACGGTAACCAATTCCGCTATCGAGCCAAAGTATACGACGCTCGCGGTGAGCAGGTTGGGCGCTGGGCTTGGGATGTGTTCTTCGTGAATCAATAGGCTGACTCAACCGAGCTCGCAAGGAGCCTTGATCAAGCCGGTTGTTGCTACGATCCTGCCGGTGCGCCTTCCCTCCCCAATACTCTCGCGGATTTGGAAAGAGAGCCTGTTCCTCTCAAGTCGAAGGTAAATACCTAGAGATCGTAACGGCACGTCGTTCCCTCGCCTTTTCAGGTCAGATGGAAGATTTTGTAAACAGCATCCGTCTTACAGTTGAATGACCCACAATGTCTAAAAGGGGACGAACAACAAATGACCATCACACTACGAAACTTGCTCGCGTCGCTGCTCATACTTGGCGTCGTTGCCTGCAGCAGCGTAGGTAAGAATCATCCGGCCGTAACAACAACATCAGATTTCACCATCGTCCCGGCTATCAATATGCAAACGCCTCGGTCGGGTCATACTGCAACGTTGATTCGTGATGGCAGAGTTCTAATTGCCGGCGGAATGGAACGCAACGGAACCTATTTCAATAGCGTCGAGCTCTATTCGCCCGCGACAGGTTCTTTCAATTTTGCGCACAGTATGAGCGCCCGGCGTGTAGGTCATACAGCTACGCTGCTTCAGAACGGAAAGGTTCTCATTGCCGGCGGCTTTGACGGCAGCGGCTCGTTGGATAGCGCTGAAGTATACGATCCGGCAACGGACAGCTTTACGCCAACCGGCAACATGAATTCCAGGCGAGGCGACTTTACAGCGACTCTGCTCCGAAGCGGCAAGGTGCTTGTGGTGGGTGGCGAAGCGAGCTCTGCGCTTGCAAGCGCGGAAGTCTACGATCCCGGCACCGGAAAGTTTTCCCGCACCGGTGACATGACTTCGGGGCGCACGATGCATACAGCTACGCTGTTGCCGAGCGGTAAAGTTCTGATCACGGGCGGAGGTGATTATCAAAAACCATTGGCAACCGCTGAGCTCTACGATCCGGCTACTGGCTCCTTTAGCGCAACAGGATCGATGGCGATTGCCCGCTACAAACACGCCGCAGAGTTGCTGCCCGATGGTAACGCGCTTATCCTCGGTGGTTCAGATGGCCGCGATTGGCGAGGCCAATACGTCAGCGCAGAAATCTACGACACGGCTAAACACACCTTCAGGCTTGCAGGAAATATGAGCGTGGCTCGATTCAAGATTACGGAAGCAGTCGCGCGGCTCAAGACTGGAGAGATACTCATCGCTGGTGGAGGCGAGCGTTGCGAAGTCTACGACAACCGGACGGGCTCTTTTAAGCTTGTGAATGGTCAGATGGATACAGCGCGTTTTTACTCGACGGCGACGCTCCTCGCGGACGGACAGGTTCTGATCGCAGGCGGATATGACACTCACGGAGTTGCGAGTTCGAAGGCGTGGGTATTCAAAACCTAGAGAGCAGCTTTTTATTAGCCAGGCGTTCACGCCTGGGTCCAGCGCAGCAGAACATTCGCCTGGCCCGTTTCAACGGGCTTCGGGGTCCACTTCAGGAGTGCGTTTGGTTGAAGTCAAAGAACACGTTCAGACACCAGTGCTGGAAGGACAAGCCCCGTGAACGGGGCTGCGTTCAAATAAGGCGCCAATCACCCAGGCGTGAACGCCTGGGCTACTGAAAGGATTGACGTTGAGAGTTAATGACTAACATCCTTACTCCGCTGCGCGACGCTACCAATCGTTAGCAACTCGGGACTATGTCACCACCCAACAAATCGCATTAAACAGACGCGTAGGCGAGCTCTGCAACTTCCTCGCGGATGAACATCCCGCACAGACGTTGTTCGAGAATGTCAACGATCCTTTCCGCGGCGTGTCCGTCGCCGAAGGGATTCTCCGCGGAGCTCATCGCCTGGTATTCGAGATCGTCAGTCAGAAGTTGCGACGCGACTCTTACAATTCGGTTGGTGTCCGTGCCAACAATTCTTCCCGCGCCCACTTCGATCACTTCAGGACGTTCGGTCGTTTCTCGAAGCACAAGCACCGGCTTGTTGAACGAGGGTGCTTCTTCCTGAATGCCTCCCGAGTCGGTCAGGATCAGATGACAGCGACTCATTAGTCGAAGCAGGTCATTGTAGGAGACCGGATCAACAAGGTGCATACCCGGCACGTCGCCTAGCTCGCTTCGCACGATCGAGCGGACGTTGGGATTCAAGTGAACGGGGTAGACGATTTCAACGTCGTCGAAGTCTCGCACGAGTTCTTTGAGCGCCCAACAAATGTTTCGCAACGGTTCGCCGTGATTCTCTCTGCGATGAGCGGTGACCAGCAGCACTCGCTTGCGATCGAAGTCGATTGAAGAGAGCCGCGAGTCCTCGAACTCGCCGTCACGCGGAATCGACCTCAAGGCATCAACGATTGTGTTTCCTGTGACGAAGATATTGTCCGCAGGTACGCCTTCACGCAACAGATTCATCTGCGAGCGCTCAGTTGGCGCGAAGTGCATCCCGGACAAACAGCCGGCGAGCCGGCGGTTCATTTCTTCGGGGAAAGGGTTCTTGTTGTCGAACGAGCGGAGCCCCGCTTCAACGTGGCCTACGCTTACGCCCTGATAGAAAGCAGCAAGGGCCGCGATCGTGACGGTAGTCGTGTCACCCTGAATCAGAATGCAGTCAGGTTTGAGCTGTCCGAACAGGTCAAACAAACACGCGAGGGCTCGAGAAGCAAATCCGCCGAGCGTCTGATCGTGTTGCATCAATCCGAGGTCGATGTCGGGCGAGACTCCGAAGACTGACAGGACTTGATCGAGCATCTGGCGATGCTGTGCGGTCGCGACGAGTGTGTGGTCGAATAGGTCGCTGCGATTGTTGAGCTCGCGCACGACGGGCATCATCTTTATCGCTTCGGGCCGTGTTCCTATTACCGTGACTACCTTCTGACGATTCACTTGTCCTTATTCCTTTCCTCTAACCGATTTGTTGTTAATCGCCGAACGCGTAAGCTACGTCTGTCTCAGTTGAGCTGGGAATGGGTTGCACGTCTTGCTTGTTCCTGCTCAGCACCAGGTCAGACAGGGACGGGTCCTGGCTGAACATGCCTGCGTCACCGAACGCGAGCGCCGAAGCGTACTGCTGGCGGGCGCGCAACGAAGTCAACGCGTTGCGCTTTGCGAAGGCCGCCGCTTGTTGTTTCAACGCTTCCTGGAGGTCGGCTTCGATCAACTGCCTCAGCTCAGCGAGCGCAGTCTCGAGTTGCCACTGATTCGACGGCTGAGCGCCCAAGGCGGCTCCAAGGTGATTGGGCCTCAGCCGATCGGTCTGAACCAGCGTGTCACCCAGCCCGCGCCGGTCCGCCACCAACCCGCTTGGAAAGTAGTGCGCGGTTTTGTCCCACGCGATCTTCAAGCCTCCAGCTTCTGCTTTGAAAAATTGTTTCGTCGCGCGAAACGTGACCGTCACGTTGATGATGTTGCCCCACACAAGTCGTGGGACCGAAAGAAAACCCTGTTTGATTCCGTAGATTCTCGTCGATGCAATGAAACGTTGCAGGATTCGATTGAGCATCAGAACCACGCAGATCGAAATCGCCGAACGAATCCAAGCGCGATCGGGAAGCAGCGGGTCCATTTGCGGCGACACGTAAGCTCGATAGAGCCAGTACACGATGCCGTAGATCGTGAATATGTAATTGAAGAGCAGCACCGCGTTTGAGCAGACGGCCTTGCGATCGTGAAACAGCATCCAACGCGTTCGCATTCTGCCTTGCCAGCCGACTTGCTTCCAGCTTTGAAAGTTGATGCCGACCATCCAGCGCGTTCGCTGTCGCACCGCGGTCCTGAAGGTGGAAGGGAAGTGCGCTCGGGTTGCGATCAAATCACGCGACAATTCACCGAGACCTGCCTTCTTGTTTGCGCGCTGCAGAGTCTGGCGCACGAATATCGATTTGTAGCCGCTCAGTTTGAGCCTCAAGCTGAAGTCGTAGTCTTCGGTCAACGATTCGGTGTTGAAAACCCGCCCGCCGAACTTTGAAGTGAGGCGGTCAAACACATCGCGAGCTATTGCGGTTCCAACGCCCGCGGACGGTACGAAGCCCTGCGCCCACTCGCGAACATAAATGTCCTTGGTGTGCGTTTCGGCGAATTCATCCATGTAACTGCCTTCGGTGAAGTTTCGCGGAGGCGCTTCGATGGGGAAGACCGGCGTTTGAATCATGTTCACCCGCCGACGAGTCATCAGGTAATTGCAGAGCTTCAGCTCGAGCGGATGAAACACGTCTTCAGGATCGTGCATCACGATTAGATCGTATCGCTGACCGGACTTTCGCTCTTGTTCGCGAAGCCTTGCAAACGCGGCGTTCAAATTGTCGGCCTTGTTCGAAGGCCCCGGTCTTGGATTGACCGCCTTGTGAACATTCGGCAGAAGCCGGCAAGCTTCATCGATCTTTTCGTTGGTCGGTTTGTCGTTGGGATAACAGGCTACAAAGAAGTCATAGTTGTGATAATCAATCAGCTCGCTGTTGGTGACGAGCATTTCCTTGATTACATCTTCCTCGTGCCAGGCAGCGATAAATATCGCAGCTTTCCTCTGAGGGACTGAATCGAGATCGTCGTCGGTGAGCCTCGGATAGCGAAAGCGCGGATATCGCAGCCGTCGCCAGAACAACGTCATCCAGTAGTACAAGTCGATCGCAAGATCATCCAGTCCGCTGACGATGTTTCCAAAAACCATCACCGCGAAAACTATTTCGACAACCGTGATGTCATTCGTCCAGCTCAATGTTTACTCCCGCGTCAGGTACTTGTTCAGCGTAATCATCACTCGAAAATCGTTGTACTGCGGCGCGTAGGGATTGGGCTCGCCCGGTCGCGCGATTCCGAAATAAACGCCGCGCACATATTCGGCGCTTATGCTGACGCCGAGCGGACGATAGGGCGTGAATCGCAATCCGCCTCCGCCTTCAGCAAGGTTGTTGTAGAAATCGCCGCCCTTGTCTTTGACCGCCGCAACTCTCGCGAAAGCGTCAAGCGAAGTCTTGTTCCATTTGAAGAACCTTACTCCCGGTCTGTACTGAGCGTACCCGATAGTGTTGTTACGGAAGCGGCTGTAGTAGCTGGCATTGAAGTAAGCGTCGGCGACGAATTTCATCGGCGCCCTCGGCCCGCTTTCCTGGTTATTGGTTTCGGTTTGAGTTCCCCACTCACGCGCGTAGTCGACGCCTGCGCGGAAGTCGCTTCTCGAATGAACCGTTGAGACCGAGCTACGCAGAAGGTTCGTTGCGATTCCTGCTTCGGCGTAGACCGTCCAATAATTCTTGAACGGATGGACTCGCACGCCGATACCGGTGACTACGAAATTGTCTGAATAGATTTGAGGCGCGCTCCCGCCGACGGATCTCGTATCGCGTGTGAACCTGACGCTCCCGTATGCTTCAAGCCCGTGCGTCGGTTCGAGGATCACTCCGGAGCGAAAGATCAATGGAGCGATCACGTTTCCAAATCGCGATTGATAAAACGGCGCGGCGTAGACTTCATTGACGAACGCACCCGCGCGTCCCGCGCCGGCCGGAGCCAGGTTCTTCAGGGCTTGTCTTGCTTTCGAAGTTATTTCGTCATCGGTCGAAGCCAGCGCTTCGGAGAAAAGCTCGCGAGCCTGTTCCTTGTCGCCGAGCTTATCGTAGATAAAACCGAGTTGATTCTTGACCTGATAGTTGGTTGGGTCGAGCTTTTCAACTTCGAGGAATTGACGGAGCGCGTCGCGAGTCTGATCGAGGTGAAGATAAAGATAGCCCAGTTGCGAGCGCACTTGAACGTTATGTGGATCCAATCGGACTGCTTCTTCAAACGCGGCGACGGCTTCTTTATCCTGCGCAGTGCTTAGTAAGGTGTACGCGAGGTCGAGTCTCGCTCGAGCGCTGGACGGATCGATTTCAATAGCGTGTTTGAAGCTCGCTATAGCTTGCACGTAGTTTGAATCACGCAAGTAGGTGTAGCCTTGATTCAGATACTGTTTGAATAACGCGTCGTTGGTCTGCGCGCGCAACGCTGTGCCGCCGGAGACGAAATAGGTAACGAGCATTAGGAGCCCGGCTAGCTTGCTTCTGTTTTTGAGACCGACTCTTTTCATACAACTCTACGACAGTCAGACTGAAGAACACACCTGCGGCAAACCCTGGTCTTGCGCATCAATTGCCAGGGTGAATCCAAACTGGCGATTAGAAAGTGGTTACTTCGAAGCTAAGAATCTCTTGTCGTGTGACTGTCCCTCACCGTTCGTTCAAAGTGACGAGTGCAGAACCCTTCGCGCACAGTAACCTACCGAGCACCTCTTTTCAATTCCCTGCCAGGGTAGCGCTGGCTTGAGTTTTTTATCGTTTCACAATTCGACTCGTTCAAAAGATGTTCTTCACATCCGGGAAATAGATTAGATTGTTCGACCAGTCGGCTTTGATCACGCTTATCAAATCGCTGCTCGCGACATCTACGTGGTTGTTCGGATCAGGGCCGCGCCTGAAATTGAAATCGTCGTAGTCCAGTGGAAAGCTCGTCTCCCAAAGCCACAGCGCGTGATTGGCGCCGAGTCCTTCGATCATCGCCATTTGAGTGCGCACAAAAGAATCAGCATTGGGTGCAAAGCGGACGGCTCCAAACTCGTTGACGGCGATCGGAACACGGTTCGTTGTTGCGAAACCTGATATGCGGTTGTAGAGATCCTGGAGTTGGTTGGTTGAAAAACCGGAAGTACCTTCTTGAGTGTAGTCCGACGGTTCGTACTGATGAACTGTATAGACCGTTCGAACGTCGCCGGTCAGTTGCAGCGCATCGAGCGAATCAACCGTGCTCCAATCCGCGCCCCCGATCAAGATTGGTGTCGATGAATCGACCTTTCTGATTGCATCGGTAATGCTGCTCGCAAGGCGATTCCAAACGGCGGCCTTCTTTGTGTCGGGCTCAACCATCAAATCGTAGCCGACTACGTTCTTTCGGTCCTTCAAGCGGCGCGCCGTTTCGCGCCACATTTCGATCCAGCCGTTTTGTGCGGTTTTGTTCTTCCACACTTTTGTCAGTGGCGTTGAGTCCTCACCTCCGAAGACCGCTTCGTTGCGACCGGGACCGGTGCGATATGAGATCACCACAAAGAGGCCTGCTCGCTCGGCCTTATCGATCAAGTCGCTGAGATTCTGAAATACTCCCTCTTCGATTTGATAGTCGGCTCGTTCTGCGAAGATCCCCGTGTGGGAGATGTTGACGTAGTTCGCGCCCAACGACGCCAGATCGTCAAAGTCCTGCTGACTGTAAGGCGGACCAACCGGGCCCGCGCCCATCGCGTCGTCGGGCGTGACGCGCTTCTGCCAGATGTTCGCTCCGCGAAGATAGGTCGGGCCGCGCCACAGATCGAACTTCTCATTTATTGAGGCAATCGCAATCGCACGCCTGGAAGGCGATTGCAATCTGATCCGTCCACGGCTGGCGGAAGAACACAACGAACCGCCGACAGGCAAGAAACTCGCGACAATGATCAACGATGTAAGAGCAAGCTTTCTCATGCGAAAGAACGGCCCGAAGCTTGGTCCGGTCCTCAACTTCAACGCGCTACTTGTACGTGAACCCATTACCCAACGTGGCGGATAGACCATCCGGATTAGTTACTGTAACGCTTGCGGTCTTGGAGCCCGCCGGCGTAACGCAAGTGATCCTGGTCGGGTTGACTACGACAATGCTTGTTGCCGCGACGCCGCCGATTTTGACCGTTGCTCCCGGTTCGAAGTCCTTGCCGGCAATCGTAACTGCTGTTCCGCCTTTTTTGGGACCGCTGTTGGGGGAGATCGAAGTTACGCCGATGAACAAATCACGCATACCTGCCCAGCTATAGCCAAGCATCGTTATGCCCTGGATCAGATTCGTGAAATCGTTATAAGCGTTCAGGAACGCAAGATCGGGTTCGACCCAGAACGGATGAAAGAAGAACGATCCGAAGCCATCTCGCACGACAAGCGCGTAGTCCGCGTTGGTGACGATGTCTTGCCAGGTGTACGTAATGCACGACGTGGGATCGATGTTGCAGATGTTGTATTCGACGTTGCCAAGATTTTCAGGAAGAACTCTCTGGCCGTAATAATCCGAAGAGATTATGTACGGGTAGAACATTCCACCGCTGAAGTCGTGGTTCGTCACGTTGGGATCAAGGACCGGATTGTTCGAAGTGTAGTAGACCGCTCGCTGATAAGTAGCGTTGAACAGTCCCCGAATCGCGGCATAAGCGTTGGGTGATGCCTGATAGTGAGGAGCTTCAAAGACATCGTTCGGGTAGCCCGCGGCACGAAGCTCGGCTTGCCCGGATGTGAGTCTGTTAGCCGCCCACGACTGCGAATCTTCAGCGACAGGCGTGTTCAGAGTTGCGTTCCAAAATTCAAAATCATCAGCGCTCACCGCCGTGTAAAGATTGGGCGTCGAATCGTATTGATGCGTGTAACCGTGCATCAACACCTGCCCTCCTCGTGCCGAAGCGTATTGCAAAGAGCTTAGTAAATCGGGAGCGTTTGCGAGGTGGATTTCCTGCGGAACGCCTCCGTTGTACCAGCCCAGCGGGTCGCGATAGAACGGTATCGTCGCAATCGAGAACGCAATGTTCTTGCTCTTCAGATAGTCGACGAGTTTCTTCATCGATCCTGGATCGACGGTCGCTGCAACGTCCTCGAGACGCACCATCGCGCGATGAATCTCAGGATGATTCGCGCCGAGGATGTCGTGAAGCACATCGCATAACACAAGGTAGCGATCTCGCGGACCAATGTAAGACAACGGCATGTCGGCGAAGTACCAGAAATTGCCTGCTCGCACGATGTAAGGCGCCTGCTCTCCGGTTACGCTGTTTTTCGCAGACACGAACGCGATCGCTTTAGTTGCGTCGGTTATCTGGGTCACGCCGAAGTCCGGATCTGATTTGATAGTGCCCGTGGATGAATCGTATGAGTAGTACTTAACCAGCGATTTGTTCTTGTAGAGAATCGTGTCGAAGAAACCCGGACTGGGATTCGATGAAGATGGCGCGCTGTTAAGCCCTCGGAGACTGACGAAGTTGAAACCGTGCGTAGTGGTGAACGCATAGGTCGGGTCCCACACCAGCTTCCAGAGATTGTACTTGAACCACACTACGGTCTTCGTTGTGTTCGCGGCATCGCTAAGAAAAGTTGCGGGCAGCGGATTGTCATACAACGCGCCCATGTAAAAGGTCGCCTGATGCGCATCGATCTGACCGGCTACATAAGATTCAACGGGCACGATGTCGGCGCTGAGGTAAAAGTGGCCGAGCAGGTTGCGGAGCATGATCGCGTAAATCTGACCGAGCTTCGCGTACTGCGTGTTGGTCGAATCGTACAGAATCAGAACTTGACCGGCCGGAGGCGGCGCCTGTGCCTTGGTTGTGCCAGGCAGATAAGGGATCAGCATTCCTGCTACGAGCGCGCAAACTAAAATCAGTTTTTTCATTCAAGTCCCCTGTGAACCCGTAATTGTCAAAATGGCGAATTGAGGGCAAGCTCCGCGTCTACTTATTCTTCGGCCCATGGAGAATGTGACCTTTGCAGCGAATCGGGGACGCTTCTCCGACTTCAATTACGGTTTCAACTGCCGGCTTGTCAGGCGGCTTGATCTTCTTGTCCTTGTTGTTGTCGCCGAGCGTGGTGCGCATAAACGCGGACGGAACCATAATTGACGCGGCTATCAGAAGCAGCGCCAAGAAAAACAATCGGCCTGTACGAACCATGTGTAATCCTCCTGACGGATTTTTGGTGAACTTGTTCAGTAAATCTCGTTTGGCTTGTTAATGCCGGCTGGCGGTAAGAAGATCGCGCAGCACAGTCAGTACTCAATAAAACCGAGTCAGACTGCGAACCCTTGAGCCGAGAGTAAGCCATCCATCGAGCCGGGTCAATTCCCTGTGCAGGTTATTTTGCAATTTATCTTGATTTGGTACCCGTGCGGGTGAACCAACCCGCTATCATCAACATCGGACCTTCTGAACAAGGGTTGACGTTCGAATCAATTCGCCAATTGAAAACTTTGGAAGAGATTCAGGTGTCGTTGAGAACAGTTTTCTTTTCAATGGAGATGTCTGCGGATATACTTTCTGGGCCGCTGCGCGTTGCGGTTAATAAGCGCCGCGGCATTTTTGTTCAGATCGAAATGAAAGGCCTAAGCCCGAAAAGAATTACGGTGTCGCTCGCGGCCCTCGCGATCCTGATCGTGAGCTGCTCATCGCTGGTTTCCCCGGTCAGAGTCGTTTCCGGTTCGGCAATCGAAGCGAGCACTTCTAATATCCACAATCAGAATCTCATTCTTTTCAGACGTGAACCTCTCGACACTGCAGCGCGCGGCGACCTGGACACGGCGAGAGAAGATCGTCAGGCGATGACGGTGTCCAGTCTCTCGCTTAGGAAGGAGATGCGCCTCGTTCAGTTCGGCGGTCCGATCAAAAATGCCTGGTTCGACGCGCTTCGCAAGACCGGTGCGGACATAGTCGGATACCTTCCAAACAACGCTTACATAATTCGCGGCAACTCATTTCATATCGCGAGCGTAGCGGCGCTCGATTCAGGGAATGCCTCGGACGACGCTCATCCGATTAAGTGGATGGGACGCTTGCCGTCAATTGAAAAAATAGCCCCGGCGTTTACCAACGAGCAGCTCGGTTCACCAACGAGCGTCGATGTTGAAATTGAATTCATTGACTCGCCTGACTCTGCAAGCGCGGTTGAATTCGTTAACCGCGCCGCTTCCGCGGTCAATCGCGAACCCAGAAGGTTTCTCAAGTACCTGATCGTTTCTGTCACGCTTCGGGCAGAACAACTTCTGGATATAGCCGGTCTCGATCAAGTGTTGTTTATCGGACCAGCTCCACAATTTGCCCCGCAGGATGAACGCGCAGCCCAGATAGTCGCGGGAAATGTGACCAGCGACGGCACTCAGCCGAACGGACCCGGTTACCTGTCCTGGTATTCAGCGCGCGGATTCCATAAACCAGACTTCGTAATCGACTTTACAGATTCAGGGTTGGATCGCGGCACTACGACCCCGCATCATCCCGACTTTTTTGATTCAGCACAGCAGAGCCGGATCGCTTACAGTCTCAACTACGCGACCGACGGTCAAATTGAAGACCTAACGGGCCACGGAACGATCGTCGCATCGATTGCCGCCGGGCTAGGCTCGACGACGCGCGAAGACGATTCGGGTTACATGTATGGCCTGGGCATAGACCCGACGGCACTGCTTGGAGCCTCTCGAATATTCGATGGGAACGGAAAGCTGGCGCCTCAGGTCAGCTTCACGTCGGTTGTGTCGGCGGCTTACGCAGCAGGAGCTCGAATAACGAATAACAGCTGGGGCAACTCCTCGAACGCTTACGATTCGGTCACACAGGAGTACGACTCGCTTGTGCGGGACGCGCAACCTTCGGTTGCAGGCAATCAGGAAATGTTCATCGTTTTCTCGGCGGGAAACGCGGGGCCCGGAGGTCACATCGGTTCGCCCGCCACAGCGAAGAACGTGATCTCTGTCGGAGCGAGCGAGAATTATCGGCCGGAAGGATTTGATTCGTGCAATCTCGACGGCGGCGGCAACATCGGACCGGATGGCGCTAACAACGCGCTCGACATCTTGAGGTTTTCCTCGGGAGGGCCGACAAACGACGGCCGCGCAAAGCCCGACATCTGTGCGCCTGGGACGCATATTTATGGAGCTGCTTCGACGGCAAGTGGCTTCTTCGGTCAGGGTCTGTGTGCGGGTCCCGGGATCTATCAACCACCCGATCAATCTTTTTACACCTGGTCATCAGGGACAAGCTTCTCCGCGCCGCACATTGCTGGAGTCGCATCGCTGCTTCGAAGATTTTTTGTCTCGCGAGTTCTGCTCCTCGGCAACAAGGCTCCTTCGCCGGCGATGACGAAAGCGTATTTGCTGAACTCGGCGACTTACATGACAGGCGACAATGCAGGCGGAAATCTTCCGGGCGACAGACAAGGGTGGGGACTCGTCGATTTATCGCGAGCGTTCGATAGCACGAAGCGCGTGCTCGTCGATCAGACAAATCTGTTCACCGAGAGCGGACAGACGTTTGAGGTTAAAGGCTCGATCGCAGACCGTTCACAGCCGTTGAGAATAACGCTTGCCTGGACCGACGCTCCGGGATCGCTCATGGGTCCGGCGTTGATGAACGATCTCGACCTGGAGCTTACTGTAGCTGGAATTACGTATCGTGGAAACAATTTCGCTGGAGAATTCTCGGTCCAGGGAGGCCAGCCGGACTCGCTCAACAACGTCGAATCGATCTACTTGCCCGCAGACGCTATTCCTTCCGGAGTGGCAGGCAATTTCACGGTCACTGTGCGCGCGACGAATATTGCCGGCGACGGAGTGCCGGGGAACGATTCGCTTCTGGATCAGGACTTCGCGCTGGTGATATCCAACATTACTTTTCCATTCCCTCCTCCTCCTCCTCCTTCGACATTCCCGGTGATCAATAAAGTCACCTACGTGAAAAAGGTCATCACAATCTCCGGAGTTAATTTTACGTCCTCGGCTCAAGTCTGGATAAACAACAAGATGATCAATCAGTTTTTTGATTTCGATTCAACAACGAACTCGTTGTCGCTTAGATTGAAACGCGCCAAGCTCAATTTGATGGACGGGGACAATGTAATTTTTATCATCGATCACGGCGATACAGGGCCGCCGTTCATTTTTCAGTTGTGAGTAAGTGAAATTACTAGCTTGCGGCCGACGGCGCCGGCTCGATCGCTTCAAGCTTCTCGATTTTCGTCTCAATAATCCGGTTGCGAGCCGTCGATTGAACGGTGAGCTTCAAATCGTTGTAATCCACGCTCTCACCTCGCTTGAGCACTCTCCCGGCGCGCGCCATCATGAATCCCGCGATCGTGTGATAAGCATCCGACTCCGGAAGCTTCAATCCCAAAAGCTTGTTCGCGTCTCGAATCGAAATATTTCCCCGCACACTGTAAGCTCCGTCCGGTTGTTCGATTATCTGGTGCACCGCCTGATCATCATGCTCGTCGCGGATCTCTCCCACGATTTCCTCGAGCAGGTCTTCGAGCGTGACCAGCCCCTCGACCCCTCCGTGCTCATCGACGACCATCGCCATGTGCTCGCTCGAACGCCGCAATGTTCGAAGGGCATCGTTGAGTTTGACGCCGGTGGGAATAAAGAGCGCTGGCCTTACGAATTCCGCGAGCTCGACTGAGCGGCCTTGCCTGACAATTCGGCTCAAATCTTTTTGGAGCACCACGCCGATTATGTTGTCGAGAGAATCGCGATAAATCGGCATTCGCGAATAGCCGGTCTGCTCGAAGATTGCGAGCATGTCTGTCGGACTCAGTTCCGCGTCCAGTGCTTCGATCTCGGTGCGCGGCACCATCACGCTTTCGACAGTGGCTTCGGTGAAGTCGAAAACGTTGTTGATCAACTGCCGCTCATCTTCGATCAAGTGGCCGCTTTTGTGACTGAGCCCGACCAGATGGCGAAGTTCTTCTTCGGTGTAAACCGCAGTCTGTTCGGCTGAGGAATGGAGACCCAACCAACGAACTATCTTGCTGGCTGAATTGTCGAGCAGGGAAATAGGCGCCTTGAACGTTCGGTAAAAAATATCGATCGGAAGAGCAACCGCGAGCGCCATGCGTTCAGCTCGCTCGAGCGCGAAGGTCTTGGGCACTATCTCTCCTAGCACGATGTGAAGATAAGTGATCGACGCGAATGCAATCACTATTGCAATCGTGTGCGCCGCCACAGTCGACGCCGCGCCGGGCAACATTCGTCCGAGCACGGGCTCGAGTATGTGAGCGACGGTGTCTTCGCCTACCCAGCCGAGGGCGAGACTTGCGAGCGTGACCCCAAGCTGAAACGCGGAGATGTATGACGTGAGATTGTCGAGGATGCGAATGACGGTGCGCGCGCGCTTATTTCCGTCGGCCACGAGCTTGGAGATTCGCGAACGCCTGACTGTAACGAGCGCGAACTCCGAAGCTACAAAGAATCCGTTGGCCATCACGAGCAGGAGAACAACGGCCAGCTTCAAAACGATGGTCGAAAATGACGAACCATCCATAAGTGAAACGATTTTATCAAGCAGGCGCGCTGATGGGTAGGGTGTGGCTGGTCTTTGTAAAACGTTATCTGTAGATAACTATGCAAACGAGGCGGATAGTGATGAAGTCGGAACTGCTTGAGGTATGAGTACAGTCTCGGCCGGTTGTGCGAGCCGCTCTGTCAGCCTGAGACACGAGACTACTGACAAGTCGCGACTTCCGCAGATTTCGGTGAGACATTCTTCAATCGACTCTCGGCCCAAATGATCTCGGCGACACAATCACGACGCCTTTGAATTGCATATTGCACGCTGCTCCCCCTATCCCGAAATGCCGTACTTCAGTATTTTGTTATTGACACGAATAACCGGTCTATAGTAATGTAGCGCACGTTAAGATCCCTCCCCAGGCCCACAGAGCGAGGCTAAAGACATGAAAAGGGTCTCTACTTCTAAGAGGCTGAAATTCCTTGGAAGCTGGCTGCTTATCACAATGGGGCTCTTAGCAGGCGCAGCTAGCTTTTCATTGGATACTAGAGTAACTGTTATCGCTCAACAATGCGGTAATCCTTATATCTGCAATTGTTACACAGACAATGTCTTTTGCGCACCCGGATGTGACGTCGATCACTGTATCTGGGAGACCGGGGTTTGCAGAAGCCCGATTGGGGGTATGTACCCATTCTGTGGCTTTAGTTATTGCGATCCGATCTGTGGCGTAGGCGGGTTATAGGGGGAAAGACCATGAAACTGAGAATAGCGGCCATTATTGTATTCCTTGCTGGAGCTACTCTGCTGAGTGGGTCTGTGATGCGCTCGCGAAAGGCACGAACGACGAAGCCAAAACCATTTGTTGTTCAGTACCTTGCTTACCGTCCGAATAAAAGCGGCGCTCTTGAGGTGTATGAGTTTCGAGTCAGAGCGGTGAGTCAAACGGGAGAGTGGAAAGAGACGCGGTATTCGACGTATGGTAAGGCTTTCACCTGGGGAGCCCAAAAGGACGGTCTGTTTACCGCTAGCGAGGACTCCCGACAGTTTTACGGGGAATTCAATCCTGAAATAGCCACAACGGCGATGCGTTCAGAGGATGAATTGAAAAACAATCCTCAGTTCGCGGGAACGGAGGAGATTGCAGGACTCAGTACTTACATCTTGAGAATGAACGATGCTGGCCTTGAGGCGAATTACTCTCCAAAAACAGGAATGACCGCCTTGAAAGAAGTGCTTCGTGACACTAAAACCAATGCCGTTATCTATCTTCAAGAAGCGGTCAGCGTAGAGTTCAGGGATTTGTCGGTGGACGAAATAAAGTTACCTGATTTGCCCGTTCGATTTGACCTAATAAATCACAGGATCGAGGTTATGCAAGCCGCTCATCAAGACAACAAAGCCGCCGCATTAAGCGAAGCGGTCAGTAAGTTTCGCTCAGATCAGTCTAGAAAATAACGCCCTTCAGTCAGCAAGGCCAAGGGCCGCTTACTTCCTGCTCGCATCGCAAGGAAGATTGTGAAGCTCGCCCACCAGGGCCAGCGCGACACGGTAGCCAATATACAGGCTCACCGGATTCACTTTCGAAACCTGATCGTTGTCGCTATGCAACACTTGTCGCCACTCACTCGAGATGGCGGATATCGTTATAGCGGGAATCTTCTTCGACACGAATGAACTCGAGTCGGCGTCGGCGCCGGCGATGGTCACCGGGGTCAATGGCGCCTTGATCCGCTTCGCTATATCGACTGCTCGTTTGGTGAGCGGGCCACTCGATGTGTTCTCCATGATCTCCAAAGCAGTCATACCTAAACTGTCGATGTTCACCATCGCGCAATAATTATTCACCTCTTCCTTGCTGATAGCCTTCACCATCGCCTTCGATCCGAGCAGACCTTGCTCTTCTTTTCCGAACGCAACGAAAACCAAATTCTTTTCGACTGGAATATCTTTGAAGCCCTTGAATATGTGAGCGAGTGTGACGATGCCGGTCCAGTTGTCGATCGCGCCGCATCCGGCAGCCACCTTATCGTAGTGCGCGCCGATAACTATCGTCGCAGGAGACTTGCCCTTCTTTAGAAGAACGAGATTCTCGACGCCATCGAGTTTCTCGACCGTGAGTTCGTCTTCGCGAGCGCCCATCTTCAAGAATAAAGCCTTAACCGCATTCAGGCGTTCGCTGTCTTTGCATGGCGCGAGCGCGACATCTTCCGCGAGTTCTTCTTTGGTTGAAAACACAACCTTATAATTCTGTGGGGCGAGATAGTTTCGGGACGCGTGTCCGGAAGTCGCCGAGAGGGCTACAAGAACGCAAGCGAAGAACGCAAGCCCGAGAGGCTGCGCACAAACAACGAGCTTCCGTCTGTTACTCAATTCTGACGATCTCCCTTTTGGAAATTCTGTTCAAGCATTGACCCAGTTCTTCGCTCGATCGACGGCTCGAGCCCAATCAGAGAGCAATCGTTCGCGTTCAGATTTACTCATCGCCGGCTCGAACGTTTTTTCTCTTTGCCACAATTCGCTAAGCTCACTCTTGTCTTTCCAAAACTCTACCGCGAGCCCCGCGAGAAAAGCGGCGCCGGCCGCGGTCGTTTCAGTGTTGACGGGACGAACGACCGGGATGCCGAGAATGTCGGCTTGAAACTGCATCAGGAAATCGTTGTGAACTGCGCCGCCGTCAACTCGAAGCTCTTTAAGCTCAATTCCCGAATCGTCTCGCATCCTGAGCAGCACGTCACTCGTTTGATAGGCGATCGATTCAAGAGCCGCTCGCACTATGTGCTCTCGTGTCGAGCCTCGCGTCAAACCCACAATCGTTCCGCGTGCGTACTGGTCCCAATGCGGCGCGCCGAGTCCGACAAAGGCCGGCACAAAATAAACGCCGCCGTTATCGGCGATGCTCATGGCCATCGCCTGGCTGTCGGCTGCGGAGGTTATGATCTTGAGGCCGTCTCGAAGCCATTGAATCGCAGCTCCCGCGATGAAGACACTTCCTTCGAGCGCGTACTCTATCGGTCCCCCATCGACTTGCCACGCCACAGTTGTAAGCAAGTTGCTGGTTGACCTCACGAGCTCTTTGCCCGTGTGCAGCAGCATAAAACAGCCCGTTCCGTATGTGTTTTTTGACATGCCCGGCGTAGTGCAGACTTGTCCGAACAAGGCTGCCTGTTGATCTCCAGCATTGCCGGCGATCGGAATGGCCGTGCCGAATAGTGATGGCTCGGTCTCGCCTATTATCGCGCTCGAAGGAGCGACGTGCGGAAGCAATGAGCGCGGCACTTCAAGGTTCTTGAGTAATTCATCATCCCATTCTCCGCGTTCGATGTTGTAGAGCAAAGTGCGGCTTGCGTTCGAAGGATCGGTTGCGTGAATGCGGCCGCCGGTTAGCTTCCAGATTAGCCAGGAGTCTACGGTTCCGAATGCGAGCGCGCCTCGCTCGGCAAGCTCGCGCGCGCCGTCGACGTTGTCGAGCAACCAACGCACTTTGGTTCCTGAAAAGTAAGCGTCGAGAACCAGACCCGTGCGCTGTTGGTACATCGAGGCGAGTCCTTCATTCTTCATCCGGTCGCACTGTTCGGATGTGCGCCGGCACTGCCACACAATCGCGTTGTGAATCGGCTCGCCCGTTTCACGATTCCAGACAATGGTCGTTTCGCGTTGATTAGTAATTCCGATCGCAGCTATTTCATCCGGCTTGACGTCCGATTCTTTGAGCACCGATTGAGCTGCGTTCAGTTGAGAAGTCCAGATATCATCAGGCCGATGCTCGACCCATCCCGGTTGTGGATAGAGTTGTTCAAACTCCTGTTGAGCGACCGCAGCGGCTCGACCCTGGCGATCGAACAGAATTGCTCGCGAGCTGGTAGTTCCCTGATCGAGCGCGAGTATGTATCGTTGACTCATTGATGTTCTCCGGCGAAACAGATGAGCTTCAAAGGCGACGATCATAGCATTCGCCGCGAGCGTTCCCAAACTCTGCCGGCGATTCGGGCGCCTGTTCATGACTTCGATTCATCAATTGAAACCCAACTTATTCGCAAGAGCTGAGTCCAGCATCATTCGTCTATTGTGTGCCTCCGACGACCGGTTCACGAACTGGTACTGCCAGCAAACGCGATGGTACAATTCTCACTGTCGAGACTACTCGATCAAACAGAAGGAACAAGAACAGAATGGATGTAAAACGAACCGCAATGAAGGCGGTATTGACTGCGCTCGGTTTAGTCTTCGCGATTGCCCCGCAAGCTTTTGGACAGACCGAGCAGGCCCCCGCTATCGACGTTACTCACTACAAAATCAACGCAGAGCTGCTGCCCGATTCTCACTCTATCAAGGCCCAGGCGACTGTCACGTTCAAAGCTCTCAAGCAAACGCAGTCAGCGGTGTTTGAGATGAACGGCTCGCTTACGATTTCGAGCGTCAAAGGTCCGGACGGAAAGACTGCGCTTCAATTCATACAAGACCGGGTTAATGAGCTCAATGTCAAAATTAATCTCGGCCAGCTCTATCAAGCGGGCTCCGACATAACGCTCACGTTCGATTATGCGGGTCCGCTTGCGACACCTGAAGGCGGACCAATCGCCGACACCCGCCTGGCCTACATTGGCACCGAAGGCTCATATCTTTTCTATGCTGCTCGCTGGTTTCCGTTTCATGGTTACGCGGCCGATCGGGCTACGTCTGAGATCAGCCTGACGGTACCGGGCAACTGGAGTGTGGCCGGACACAGCGTTAATCCGGTAACTCCGATTGCAACTCGCGACAACCGCAAGACGTTCACTTTCGTCGAGACCCAGCCGGTGCTGCCGGGTTCATTTGCCGCGGGGCAGTTCATTACTCGCACAATAAACTCAGGCGGAATGCAGATCGACCTGGCGGTGCTGCCCGGCAGTGAGGCTCGAGTGCAGGAGTTTGGACAAGAGGTCGCTCAGGTTCTTCAGTTTTACAACGACCGCTTCGGCCAATACATGGTCGGCACTCACTATGTTGTCACCGAAGTTGACGATGAGACGCTCGACTATTACAGCAGCTCGGGGATCTTGTTTATCGCGCACAAGACGCTCGCGTCGGACAAGCCGTTGCCCGTCGACGAGCTGGCACGCGAGGTCGCGTATCAATGGTGGGGTCAGGCCGTCGGGCTGAAGACCTTCGACGACGCGTGGCTCTCTCAAGGGCTCGCTGAATATTCTTCAGTGATGTATCGAGAGTCACAACAGAGCTCCGCCGAGTTTCACGAAACGTTGTCGGAGATCATCGAGCTTGCGCTTGCGTTCGAACAGGATGCTTCGATCGCGCGAGCGCCGGCCCAGCTCAACGATCAATCGCCGGCTTATCGCTCTGTCGTGCTGTACAAAGGCGCTTATGTTTATCACATGCTCAGAACCACGATTGGCGACGAGAAATTTCTGAGCTTACTCAAGAACTATTACTCGACTTACAAAGGCCGCAACGCAGGGATTGATGACTTTGAAGCTTTGACGGATAAGGTTTCAGGTCAGAAGCTGCGAGGCTTTTTCGGAATGTGGATCGACTCGACCGGTGTGCCCGAGTTCAAGGTCGAATACTCAGTCATTCGGACGAAGGAAAGTAAGTTCAAGGTCAGAGGAACCATCCGGCAAAACATGGATTCGTTTCACGGACCGGTCACCGTAGCTCTCGAATCCGAAGGCGGACGCGAGACGAAGACGACTCTCGACATGCAAGGCACATCGGTCGACTTCGATTTGTCCAGCGACGGCAAGCCTCTCAGCGTCGTCGTCGATCCCGAGAATCAGTATCTGAGGATCAACGATGCGATGCGCGTTTCAGTAGTCGTGCGGCGTGGCATACAGAATTTTCAACGCGAGGAATACGCGGAAGCCGAAGAGCAGTTTCGCTCCGCGCTGAAGCTCAACTCTCGTTCGTCGTGGGCGTGGTACAACCTCGGTCTGCTCTACCTCGAGCAGCGCAACTGGCAAAAGGCGCGCGACGCGTTCACCGAAACGCTCAGCGGCGATCTCGAGCCTTCCTGGCTCGAGGTGTGGTCGTACATCAAACGAGGCAATGCGTGGGACGCGGAAGAGAATCGCGATCGCGCGGTTGCCGAATACAACAAGGCGAAGGAAAGCGGTAACAACTATAACGGCGCGCAGCGGGCAGCAGAGAAGTACCTGGGCCAGCCGTATAAGAAAGAACGCGCTTCAGCGCCGAGCAGCTAACAATCCAACTTCGCGAAAGGATTTGCAATGACGACAGCGGCTTATTCGCGCCCCGAAAAGTCTGAATATCCGGATTATTGTGAAGGCTACGTTTCGAAAGTGCCGGCGGGCGATATCGTCACCGTACTCGGAACTCAACTCGACGATTCGCTCGCGTTGTTTAGAAGCATACCCGAAGCTCGCGGCAGCTATCGCTACGCTGAAGGGAAGTGGAGCGTCAAAGAAGTCATCGGCCACATTACGGATGGCGAACGCATTTTGGCTTATCGGGCGCTCCGCTTTGCGCGCGGAGACACAACACCGCTCGCAGGCTATGAACAGGACGACTACGTTCTGGGAGGTGGTTTCGAAAGCAGAAGTTTGAAAGATCTGATTGACGAATTCGAAACCGTTCGCCGCGCTACGATCTCGTTGTTCTCGAGTTTTGATGGCGAAGCATGGAGCCGCCGCGGAGTCGCGAACAAGAATGAAATGTCAGTTCGCGGGATCGCTTACGTGCTTGCAGGCCACGAGCGACATCACGTTGAGATCTTGCGAAACAAGTATATGCAATAGTTCCAAAACGGTTTGTTCAAATACACGTCTAGGTAGAGAATGTGAAGCGATGAACCTGAAACTCCAAGCAATCCCAGTTGTCTACTTCGAAGAGGGTTCGGTCATCATCGCTCACTGTATCCCTTTAGACGTGTCTTCCTGTGGGCACGATTTGGAAGAGGCTCGCCGAAACATCCGAGATGCGGTCGCGGGATTTATTGAGACGTGCGAAGAGATGGGAACTTTGGAAGATGTTTTGGAAGAATCCGGTTTTGTGAAGCAAGGAGAGGATTGGGTACCGCCCGCGTTGGTGAGCACCGACATAGTTGACCTTCCTGCAACGCTCTAGATAATCATTACAGCAGTTTTGCTGCTTGTTCCTTCGCCCATTTAGTCACCGAATGGTGCGCCCTGCTTTTAACATGTCTCGTTAGTCTAGGGCTTAAGATTGAATCGAGATGACGCAAGAAAAGAAAAAGAACAAAGCAAAGAAGCGCGTCTCTCGTACAACTGCTCGGCAAGAAGAAATACATACGCACTTATATTCGGCGGAAGATTTGGGAAAGCTATTTGAGCGCCTAGGTTGGTCAAATCAGATCCTCGACAACCCTGGTGCTCTATCTCGATAATGCGTGTGGCAACCTCGTTTGCGTCTTCGATGCAGGTAGTGCAGCCAGAACCATTCTCAACATTCTAAAAAACATTCTCTATCCAACTATCCCTGAAATGATGAATGCTGGTGATGCTGAGGCTCGCGACCCCAATGAAGTCGGCTCGGAGATGGTAATAAAACGACAAGAAGTCTGGATGAAGTACTACTCAGAATCTTACAATCTCCTGCACAGACACTTCGCCCCTGTGTTTAGGGACGCAATGATGCGTCTCGTTGAAGAGGTGTTAGAAGTAATTATTCCGGAACTCGAAGGGCAAGGCGAATTCGTCTTCACCGAACCAATTCGAAAGTACCTTCAAGGCATTCACCATTTCTCTGAGGAATACAAGCGAAGTTGGCTGTCTCCTGAGGAGCGTAAAAGAGACCGGCTTGAATCGCTCAAGGCTGATCGACCAGTTAAGCGATTCCGCCGACCAAAAGGAACAGGGCGGTTCAGAAGTAAAGCAGAATTTTTGGTAGCCCTAAGAGAATGTTTCGATTCCAGTTCAGGAAGACCTCCTGAAATCTGGCTTGTAAGAAAGCTGAAAGAGCATCGTTACTGCCAACAGCCTAAGAACGTACAAAGCAAAGATGGAACTCTAGATGGACAAAGAAGAACCCTTAGGCGGTGGCTCCAGGATTCAGGACTTGAGGACATCGAAGGAGCCATCAAATGGTACGGGAGAATCAAAGAGGCCGAGAGTCAACAAGCCGCAAGGGCTGTGATTAGGCGGAAGTCTGGCATAAACCCCGACACCGGGGAAGAATATCCATTCGTCAGAAGTATTACAGTTTCTTACCGTAGCACTGACCCAGCCACCAACGAGAAGGAAATGTTCATGCGTTCAACTCAGAGAGCTTTTGACCCTGGTGAGAACGAGTTCGAAGTGGATGCAGCTACGGCAAAAGAGGCATTGGCAACTGGAGGATTTGAACGCGTGACCAATAGTCCAGCCAAGCGCAAGAGGAAAACGCGCTAACGATTGTTGGAAAATAATTGCCTCCTAATAAACGCCCTAATGACATGAGAAAGTAGGTATTGTATTCTGCCAATCGTGATTCGTGTGATGAGTCTTCAGCCGGCCGCCACCCGGATTCTAGGGAAATGCTTTTGGAGGTTAGAACACGATGCCTGCAATAAGGGCAGTCCACTATTCCACGCTTGTTCGTGTCTTTGAATTGGATGGTTGGACGTGGCACCATACGAGTGGCGATCATTTAGTGTACGTTAAGGTTGGATTCAAGCGACCAATAGTCATTCCGAAGTGGGACGAAGTTCCAGTCTTTATCATTCAGAATAATTTGCGGACTGCAGGTTTAACCCGTGATCGATATTTCGAGCTTCTTGCCCGCGCGTAGATTGGCTCATTCGAAAAATTGACAATCTCGCCTGGCAAGCAGACAATCACCAAAATCCGTAACGAGCCGAGAAAGGTCTCAGATGCATAAGAGGTTGACTGCATGCGTGGCGCTGTTGTTGTCGTTAGTCTTGCTTGCTGCTTCAGTGAGCGGGGCCCGTCAGCGCGCCGCTTCGATCCTCAAGCCTGACGCGGCGTCGCTCAACTCGACCGAAGACATACTCAAGGTTGTCAGCCGCCTGCGTGAGCTCGATATCATCCAGGGCGTAAGGAGCTCGTTCAAAACTAAAGACGAAATTGAACAGTCGGTGATTCGAGACCTCGACGAGAACACTCCAGCCGAAGAGTTTGTGGCTACTCAGAAGGCGCTGGCGAAACTCGGACTGGTTCGCAAAGGATTTGAGCTTCGTGACTACATTGTTCAGCTTCTTCGCGAGCAGGTTGCCGGTTTCTACGAGCCGAAGACCAAAGAGTTTTATCTTGCCGCGTGGCTGCCGATCTCCGAACAGAAACGAGTGATCGCGCACGAGCTGGTGCACGCGCTTCAGGATCAGCATTTCAATCTTCGGCGTTTCGAAGGTTGGCCGAAAGGGGATTCAGACGCCGAGCTTGCTGCACACGCGCTGGTCGAAGGCGAGGCTACTCTGGTGATGATCGAGTACGACCTCGAACAACAGGGGATGAAATTCGATATCAGCAAGATCGGTGCGCTCACCGGCAATATGATCGAACAGGAAAGCGACAACGACGCCAAAAGCTATCCGGTGCTCGCGAATGCGCCGAACGTCTTGAAAGAGAACTTACAATTTCCATATTTGTACGGAGCCGGTTTTGTAGCGGCGGTGTTGAAGGGCCATTCTTGGAAGACTCTCGATGCTGGATATCAAGGTTTGCCCGCCTCGACCGAACAAATAATGCATCCCGAGAAATTTTTGACGCGAGACGATCCAGTGAAGATCGAAATTCCCGATCTTTCATCATCGCTTGGCCCGGACTGGAAACGAGCTGACACGGACGTCAATGGCGAGTTTGGCTACTTCGTTGCCCTCGCGGAATTTATTCCGAAGCGCGCGGCTCGAATTGCGGCCGCCGGATGGGGAGGCGATCGATACTTGCTTTACGAGAACAAGACGACTAGCGAGGTGCTGCTGGCTCAATACACAACATGGGACACGGACAACGATGCGAAGGAGTTTTTCGCGGCTTATGCAGATCGCACATCGAAGCGATACAAGCTCGGCAAGCCTCTGATCGCAGCCTCGCAATCGGCGATCTGTGATACAAATGAAGGCCTCGCTTCAATCGAGCTTCGCGGCAAAGATGTTGTGATGATCGAAGGCGCTCAAACTCGCGAACAGTTGTCTCGAGTGTCCGGCGTCCTCTGGAAGAGTAAGAAGAAGAACTGAATTAATCAGATTGAGACGCGAGATCACCGGCTCGCATAGTTGACTTAAGTGGATCGCTCAGACTCGGCGCACGCCCTTTTACATCCGCGAAACCTAAATTAACTTCTCGAGCATCACTGGAGGTAATGATGATTTCCGGGCGAGAACTGTGTCGATGCTTTCTCAAACTCGCTTTGATTTTTCTGGCACTGTTTAACAATCAGAGTCTCGCGCAAACCGTTGCGGGCGAATCGGGATCGCATTTCGCTGAGTCGCCGCGGCTTGAGAAGCTCGCTCACGATGTGATCGCTGCCGTAGTGGAGAAGTTCGGTGGTGGAGGGCTGAGCGCCGACAAGATCGCGCTCACGATCATAGATCTCAATGACCGCGAGCATCCCTCCTGGGCGAGCCATCGCGGCCAGGAACCAACCTATCCGGCAAGCGTCGTGAAGCTCTTTTATCTTTTTGCGGCCGAGCATCAAATTGAAAGCGGAGCCTTGAAACAATCGCCTGAGCTCGAGCGCGCCTTGCACGATATGATCGTCGAATCGTCGAACGACGCGACGCATTATGTCGTCGACTCGCTTACCGGAACGACAGGCGGGCCGGAACTCGATGAAGCCGCGCTTCACGAATGGATGTACAAACGCGACGCGGTGAATCGCTACTTCGCGGGCCTCGGCTACGAAAAGATAAACGTCAATCAAAAGACCTGGGGTGACGGACCTTACGGGCGGGAGCGCCAGGGACTTGGGCCGAACTTCGAACGACGTAATAAGCTGACCACTGAAGCTGTCTCGCGACTGTTTTATGAGATCGTCACTGCGAAAGGAATATCGCCATCGCGCAGTCGCGCGATGATGAACTTATTGCATCGTGACCCGCAAGCGACGAGCGACGATGCGGACGATCAGGCGACTAAGTTTTCGGGCAAGTCGCTGCCGGCCGGCTCGCAGTACTATTCGAAGGCAGGCTGGACTTCTTCGACCAGGCACGATTCGGCTTACATTCGATTGCCCAACGGCGCCGAATACATCCTCGTAGTGTTCACCGTTGACAACAGCAAGCAGCCCGATATCATTCCGTTCGTGTCTGAAAAGGTCGCCGCCGAATTCTCGCGCACATCTCCAAACGCAGAAACGGCTATCATCAACGGCCGCATCTGGACCGGCAACAAGTCTCAGCCGTGGGCTGAAGCCGTAGCATCTCGCGGCGAACGAATAATCGCGGTCGGCTCGACTGCGGAGATCAAAAAACTTATCGATTCAAAGACGCGCGTGATCGATCTTCAGGGCAAGCTCGCGCTTCCGGGGTTTATTGACGATCACACTCATTTCATCGAAGGCGGACTTCATCTGCTCTCGGTTGATCTTCGCGACGCCGCGACCGTTGAAGAGTTCGCCCGCCGCATAAAAAATCATGCAGAAAAGCTGCCCGTCGGACGTTGGATTACCGGAGGTGATTGGGATCACGAACGCTGGCCGGGGGCCCCGCTTCCAACCAAAGAGCTTGTCGATCGATTCACGCCAAACAACCCGATATTCGTCTCGCGATTGGACGGGCACATGGCGTTGGCAAATAGCGCAGCGCTTCGATTAGCGGGCATCACGAAAGAAACCAAGGACCCTCCCGGGGGAACAATCGTTCGCGATCCGAAGACCGGCGAGCCGACCGGCGTTTTGAAAGACAACGCGCAAGACTTGATGTATCGAGTGATTCCCGAGGCCACCGACGCCGAACGCGACGAAGCTCTCAAAGCGTCGCTCGCCGAAGCCGCGCGCGTTGGAGTGACTTCAATTCAAGACATCACTCCATGGCAAGACTACGCCGCTTATCAGAAATTTCGCGACTCAGGACGACTCACGGTGCGAGTGTACGCTCGCACTCCGATGAGCCAGTGGAAACGTCAGGCTGATGTCGTGGCTCGTCAGGGACCGGGCGATGACTGGGTGAGACTCGGGGGACTGAAGGCATTCATGGACGGCTCGCTTGGATCAACCACGGCTTTATTCTTTGAGCCGTTCAACGATGCTCCCAACACTTCGGGTTTGATGGTTGACGACAACATTCCCGAAGGCAAGTTGAAACAAAACATCAAGGACGCGGACAAAGCAGGGTTGCAATGTTCGGTGCACGCTATCGGAGACAAAGCGAATAACATTCTGCTGAATTACTTCGAAGAAGTTTCGAAGGAAAATGGGCCGCGCGATCGCCGCTTTCGAATCGAACACGCGCAGCACCTTCTACCCTCGGACATCGCGCGATTCGCGAAGCTGGGAGTTATCGCTTCAATGCAGCCTTATCATGCGATCGACGACGGGCGCTGGGCCGAAAAGCGAATCGGCCCGGTTCGAATCAAATCGAGTTACGCGTTTCGGTCGTTGCTCGATTCGGGCGCCAATCTGGTCTTCGGCTCCGACTGGTACGTAGCTCCGCTGTCGCCGATACTCGGAATTCACGCCGCGGTGACTCGCCAGACTATCGACGGTAAGAACCCGAACGGCTGGCGACCGGAACAGAAGATCTCGGTCGAAGAAGCGGTGCGCGCTTATACATCGTCGTGCGCCTATGCCGAGTTCGGTGAGAAAAACAAAGGCACGCTCGAGACAGGAAAGCTCGCCGATATCGTCGTGCTCGACCAGGACATCTTTCGAATAAGTTCGGATCAGATTCAGAAGACGAGTGTTGTACACACGATCGTCGGCGGCCGAATCGTTTACGGCAAGTAGTCCGTTGACGATGTGTGAAGCGACGCTCGTACATTCGATTATCAGAATACACTCTCTGCATCATTGTCGTTCACGACACGATATCGTGTAAGCATTGAGCATCTTCGCGACTTCTTACGCGCCCGCAAATCACCAACAACAAAGGCCTAAAAGATTCGGTAAACCTGAGCCCTCAAGTGCGCATCGCTTCTATTGAATTGAGTCGGAGGCATTGGGGTTGCACATTGACAGTGCATAAGCGGGTTCAGGAGGAAGACGGCAATGTTCAAAAGATTTATAACACGGGCATCAGGCGTTTCGACGCGCACAACAGTCATAGCTGCGCTCGGGCTATTAATCGCGGTAGCAGGTGTGGCCTGGCTGCTCACGCAGAACAAATCCCAAGCCAACGCATCGACGGCGGTTCAGCCGTACGCGGCACGACTCGACCGAGTTGATGGAAGTGTCGGCATCGCAAGAGCCGATGATCGGCAGGCAGATTGGGCAGAAGCGACGGTCAACACTCCGGTGACGATCGGGGATCGAGTTTACGTTCGCGACGGCGGGCACGCATCGATCGCGCTCACCGGACACGACTACGTTCAATTAAATCCCGCGACGTCGCTGGATCTACTGTCGCTCGAAGCTCGAAGGACTCAGCTTGCGTTAAGAAGCGGGTCTGCGTTGTTCGACGTAGGCGAACTGTCATCGGGAGAGTTGTACGAGGTTGCGACTCCGTGCGGTGCCGTCGATTTTCAGCAGCCCGGTCTATATCAAGTCGGGATGGACGGCAACAACGCGATCATATCCGTGTTGAGCGGGCTTGCTCAGGTTGTTGGCCAGGAAGGAACCGGCACCATAAACCGTGGACAAGTGTTCACGCTCTTCGGAGCGTCGTCGTCTCAGGCTCTGGCTTCGTCGTTAGCTCCCGACCTTGCGGGGAACATCGTGGACGGTTATTACCGCGGCCGTTATCCGCGCGTGTATGATGGACGTTACAGAAGCTACGATGCATATCTGCAAGATCCGTCCTACTACGACCCGTACCGGACGTCGCTGAGTTGCAGCTACGTTCCGGCTGACGTGCCTGGGATCTACGACCTGGACGATTATGGCGACTGGGTTGATGTGAACAGCTACGGTTATTGCTGGGCGCCGCGTGTGAGCGCGGGCTGGGCGCCGTTTCGTTCGGGCTACTGGGACCTTGACGACGTGTGGGGTCCATCGTGGGTTTCGTCTGAAGCGTGGGGTTGGGCGCCTTATCACTATGGTCGATGGGCGTTCGTGAACGATCGTTGGTTCTGGGTTCCGACCGAAGTCAGGACGCGGCCGGCTTATTGTCCGGCGCCGGTTGCTTTCATTCCATTTGCGGATCAAATCGCCTGGTTGCCTCTCGGCCCGAGCGAAGTCTACGTGCCCAGATACTACGACGTTGATTTCCGGCCGCGTTATCTTGTTTCGACTGACGTCATCAATGTTGTCAACGTTCAGCGAACGTTCGTCAACTTCAACGCGCCCGGGGCCGTCACAGTTGTTCCGGTTCGCGCCTTTAGTCGAGTGGTCGATCCGACTGTGATCTCAACGGTCGATGCCGGGGTAGTTGCAAGGTCGCGAGCCGTGCTCGATCCATTCTCTGTCGAGGGTATTCGCCAGCTTGCGGTCAATCGCGATGACGCGCGCCGCAGAATCCGGTTCGCGCGTCAGGAACAAGCTGCGCTGAGCGCTCCGGTGATTGCAAGCGTGACGCCGTCCGCCTCGCCCGTTCGAGCCGACGCCAGCGCGCTGAACGTTCAGGCAGTTTCGTCTACGCGTAAGGCGAATAAGCTACAGATCAATGACACGGGGCAAGTCACGAGCTTCAGAAGAGCGGATGGCCTGGCTCAACCATTAGGCCAATCTCAGCAGCAATCTCAGATGGCGGCGCTTGCCGCTCGAGCGGAGCAAGGTGATAGGTCTGCCAGACGAGAGATGCGTCAGCTTATGCGCGAAGAAGTGCGAACGAATCAACAACAACCTCAGGTCTCCGCGCAGGCTCAGGTGGAGCAATCGCGTCAGCAGATGAAGGAGCAGCGACGGCTTGAGCGTCAGCAGCAAACTTCGGCGGCCGCTCAACAACAGGCGACTCGGCAGGCGCAGCAGCAGCAGATGCGACAACAGCGAAGACTCGAGCGTCAGCAACAATCTTCGTCGGCTGCTCAACAGAATCAGGTGAGACAGCAGCGAAGACTCGAGCGCCAACAGGCCGCCGCGCAACAGCAATCGGCTGCTGCACAGCAGGCACAGACGAGACGAGTCCAGCGTCAGCAGGTGCGCCAGCAACAACAGCAGCAGGTCTTGCAGCAACAGCAGACTCGTCAGCAGAGAAAGCAGGAGCGAAGACCTCCCGAGGCGTTCGTTCAGCAGCAGCAGCGACAAATCGAGCGAAGTCAGCGAGCTCAACAGGCTGCTGCGGTACAGGCTCAGATGGCGCAACAACGCGAACAGATGAAGGCGCAGCGGCATGCTGAACGGCAAACTGCGATGCAACAACAGCAAGCCGCTCAGCGCCAAATGATTCAGCGACAGCCTCAAGCTCCAGTCGTTCGTCAAGACTCGAGCCGGCAGGCGCAACGCAGGGCTGAGAAGATTCAACGGAGATCAGGCGCCCAGTTCTAACCTTGAGTTCGGCGGTTTAGTCGGCTTCGCGTCTGAACCGCTGAACTAATTCTTTTGCGCTTTTCGCGAGAGAGTTTCGTAACGCGATTCTTCGCTACAATCAGAACAACTTGGAAGACTGAGCATGCTCCATCCCGGTTCAGTGATCTGTCCGAGGTTGTTCATTGCGCCGACGAATCCGCCTCGAATATTCGCGACATTCTCGTAGCCCATCTGCTCCATTATCTCGCATGCGCGCGCTGAGCGTCCTCCAGTTTTACAACCGATAACGAGCTTTGAATCTTTGGGCAGGCTCGCTTCAACAACCGAGGCGAATTCAGGATTCGGAGTCATTCCGACTCCCGGAGTCAGGTGCACAAGCGGAATGTTGATAGCTCCCGCGGGATGAGCGGCTTCAAACTCGGGCACCGAGCGAACGTCCAGATAAATATAATCGGGATCATTTTGCATTAGGTCATGCGCTTCGCGCGGACTGACTTCTTTCATCTTGTTCTCCTTCCCCTTCTTCGTAGACCCACAAATTATAACCGAGCCCTCCCGGGCTCTCCACTCCGAAAGCCGGTCATATAAATGCAATCGGGTCGCAACAAATTTACAAGATATTAACTCGGTTGTTTTTGTTGACTTGAACTTCTATAAACCATAAAATGACGCGTCTTTGAAAGCACCCCCGGGATTTTTTTAAGACAGAGCGAACGAACCTTTTGGTCGGGAATATCAGCGCAGCATCGCTGATTCGGAAGGAGACGGACTTGAGCAGAGCAGGATTGGTTAGGGTTTCTACAGCATTTCTTCTTTTATCATCCGCATCAGTCGCTCTTGCACAAGCGCCTTCGCAGTCAAATCAAACCAAGGCCAACCCCCAATACGCGTTACCGCGAGTCGATGTCTTCGTGCCGAGAATGACCGATGAGGATCGCATCCAAACAAAGGCGTCGCCTGGCCCGCAGATCAAACAACCTTCGGTTGAAGCAGATTTAGTCCTTGTTCCACCCGCACCGATTGTTATCAAGAAGAACGTAAACTCGATTGCGATTCCGGCAGATTTGGATCCAAGATCAACTCCGGATCAGAAGTACGAGCCGCGTCCGATCATTTCATCCAACATATCGATCGGGAGCAGCTTTGGATATCGGACGGACCCGTTCACTCGCCGCGCGAAGTTTCATTCGGGTGTCGACCTGAAAGCGCATTGGGGCGATGCCGTCGGCGCAAGCCGGGCGGGCACGGTCGAATTCGCCGGTTGGTATCACGGCTACGGCAACATGATCATAATAAATCACGGCGGCGGCGTTGCGACTCACTACGCCCATCTCTCGAGCTTCGATGTCGAACCGGGGATGCACGTCGAACGCGGCACGATCATTGGACGCGCGGGAAGTACTGGCCGCGCGACTTCACCTCATCTTCATTACGAAGTTCGAATCGATGGCAATCCTATGGATCCGTTCCAGCCTCTGGCCCTTGACCCTACCTCAGATTATTTCAAATCGCCGCGACCGACTGTGGACGCCGGTCGCGGCGAAGGAGCGTCGACCACCGGGTCGATGCGTGAACGATAAGACTCGCTCTTTAACACTCGCGAAAAGGACGGAGGCTCGCTGACGCGCGAGCCTCTTTTTATTTGTGCTGATCGTCGCTCGTTCTTTCAGCCAATGCGATTGCAAGCTTAACGCTTTCGGAGGCATCATCAATTCATCTCAGAGCATCACACTGGGCGAACATCGAAGCTGATTGGAGTTTGAGTGATCAAGCAAATTCTATTTCTGTTGACTTCCACGTTGTTGTTGTTGCTGAATTCACCGGCGCAAACTCGCGCCGTCAAATCGGATAAATCGATTGCGTCATCCGCGCTGGCTGCACGCAATCCGTTCAACGCTGGAGAACGTTTGAGCTATGACGTATCGTGGGCCGATTTCCTGATAGCCGGCGAGCTGACAATCGACACGGATCAACGCCGCAACTTCGATGGCATCGACGCCTTTCATGTTACCGCTCAAGCAAAGACGGTAGGACTTGTCAGCGGTCTCGCCTTGAAGGTCAATGACGTTTACGAATCGTTCATCAATGCATCGACACTTCAACCGTTTCGCGCCGAAAAAAGAATGCGTCACGGCAAGAAGCAGGCTGAGTCTTCAGTCACGATCGATCAGCAACATCGTGTCGCGAAAATCGCCGGCGGTGGAAGCCTCGAGATTCCCGCCGATACTTACGATCTCGCGGGATTGATCTTCGCGATGCGAGGAACGGATTTGACGCCCGGCAAGTCGCGCACTTTCACAGTAATCGAAGACGGCAAGCTCTACACGATCACAGTTCGGCCGGAAGCTAAAGAGAAAATTACTACGCGCGCGGGAAGCTTTGATACGATTATGCTTTCGTCGAGCATGGCAAAAGGAAGAGAAAACGAAAAGCTTTACAATCTTCGAATGTACATCACGACCGACTCGCGACGATTGCCCGTGTTAATCACAGCAGAACCGCCGTGGGGTTCGGTTCGAGTCGAATTGACCTCCGCCACTCCGGCAGTTGCGCAAAAGTAGTCGCGGAAAGAGAATCCTTCCTGACATCACCACGTTTCATTTGCGGTAAGAATCGCGGGCCGACTTACTTCCCCTTGTATGCGCGATGGACATACCCCTTCGCGACGCGCTGAAGGAAACAATTCAGACCGAGTGAAGGAGAATCTCGTATATCGATTTGAAACTCGTGGATTCTTTGATATTGTCCCGACGCTCTACCACTGAAAGGAGATTTAGCGGATGACTCTCACCTCGTTGTTGATTCTGTTGATTGTAGCCGGTGTGTGCGGTTCGATCGGTCGAGCGATAGTCGGTTATAGCCACGGCGGATGCCTGGTGTCGATCGCGCTTGGTTTCATCGGCGCAATTGTCGGCGTTTGGCTTGCAAATGCTCTTCACTTGCCGCAACTGTTCACCGCCGACATCGCCGGCGAACACTTTCCGATCATTTGGTCGATCATCGGGTCGGCGTTATTCGTCGCACTTATCAATCTCTTAACTCGTGGAAGGCGGTTTTGAAGATAAGCCGCCTAGCCGTTTTGCACTAGTCTGACGAGTTGAAAAAATCTGTTGCGTCTGACGTTGCGTCACACCTTACGATGATTGTGGAAGAGGAAGCCGATGAAGGTGATGGCGAAAAGGTCCGAACGGTTTTACAAACCCGCCGAGTTTGCGAAACTCGCCGGCGTCACCGTACGGACCCTTCATCACTACGACCGTGTCGGCTTGCTGAAGCCGAGCTCGCGCACGGCTAAAGGTTATAGGCTTTACGCCGAGCGCGACTTCGCACGCCTTCAGCAAATCGTCACCCTCAAGTTCATTGGATTTCCTCTGAAACAAATCAAGGACATTCTCAATCGCGGCTCATTCGATCTGGCCAGAGAACTGAAAACCCAGCGCGAGATCATAGTCGAACAACGTCGCAGGCTTGAGCTTGCGGTTAAGGCCATTGAAAGAGTCGAACGCGTACTGGCTTCAAGCGACGAGCCCGATTGGGAAGTGTTCGCAGAAATAATCGAGGTGATCAATATGCAACAAGACATGAAATGGACCGACAAGTATTACTCCGAAGAAGCGAAACAAAAGATTGCCGAACGGGCGGCAGCTGTGCCGCGCGAAGCAATCGAACAAGCTCAACGCGACTGGCCTGTGTTGATCAAAGAAGTCGAAGCGGCTCTCGGCGAAGATCCCGCAAGCGATAAGGTGCAAGCGCTTGCCGATCGATGGGCGAAGCTGGTTCAAGGCTTCACCGGCGGCGATCCTGAAATTCAAAAAGGCTTGAACAAGATGTACTCGGACAAGCAGAACTGGCCGGCGTCTTTTCCGAAGCCTTATAGCGATGAGGTTCAGGCGTTCATGGCGAAAGCGTTAGCAATCAGGCGTGAGAGGCGCGCGTCGTAGCATTTGCTTTGCGGATCTTTGTGGCTTTGCGCGAGACACAAGCTCAACGCAAAGTCGCAAGGCCGGAAAAGACGTTCAAGTCAACTGATGAACCGCCGAAGAAATTTCACAAGCACGTTTCCGCTGACGACGCGACGATAGTGCTCGCTCGAACGAAGGTCACTGATCGGTGTAATCTCTCGCGCGATCTTTTGTCGAGCCTCGTTGATAAGCGCAGCATCGACTAATGAGCTTGTCAGTAATCGCTCGGTTTGATGAGCGCGCACTACGGTAGGAGCCACGCTGCCGACAGCGATACCTATCGAATCGACTCTCTTACCGTCGATACGCGCTCGCACAGCCATCACCGTTTTTGAAATCGCCTGAGCCCGGCGAGTGCCGACCTTCCAGAAAAAATCAACTTCGCTCTCTTTGAGCTTCGGCAAGCTTACCGAAAGCACAAGCTCATCCGGTTCAAGCACGGTCCGCCGATAGCCGGTATAGAACTGATTGAATGGAACTCGACGAATGCCGCGCGTACTGCCGAGTTCCACTTCCGCGTCGTATGCCGCGAGCACCGGCAAGCTGTCGCCTGCGGGCGAGGCGTTAACGATGTTGCCGCCGATCGTCCCTCGATTCTGAATTTGAATCGCGCCGATGGTCCGCGATGCGGCTACAAGCGAGGGCGCGTGTTGCTGAACCAACTCCGACTTGATCAACTGTGTGTAAGTAGTCAACGCGCCGATTCGCAGAGCATCACCCTGATCTTCTATGCCTCGCAATTCATCCACGCGCCAGATGTCCAGAAACTCGCTGGCGTCGAGCATGTGAGCGTTCATAAGGACCATCAAGTCCGTGCCGCCGGCGATGATCTTCAAGGCGCGGCGCTCAGACAGAAGACCGTAAGCCTCTGCGAGAGTCGTTGGAGAATGCGCTGTCGGATTCAAAGTCATTTATGTCTGCGCGCGATCACAGTCAGCCTTCCACCTCGGTCTCGAGATCGACTGCCAGTCTGACGGCCCCGCAAGTCTTACACGCGAAGGCTTGAACGAATCGTTCCTCATTGTTATCGCTAAAGAGCAAGGTGAGCTCCTTGTCCGCGAATAGCATGCCCGAGCGCATCACGCCACCGCATTCGCGGCAGGGCGCAATGCTCCTGGCCGGATCGATTGAATCGGCAACTTCCGAGTCGCCGGGTTCGGACTTTTCAAAAGGCACGCTGCGTTTGTGAAGTTCCTGTTCGGCGAACTCGAGTGCCTCCTTGCGATAGTCGTTGTATTCAACTTCGACTATCCGCAAGAGCTCGCGATCTGACATCTGCGATATTCGGTCCTTCAGTTCACTCAGCTCTTCATCAAGAAACATAACTGATACTCATCGGCGTTGCTTCATCGCCGAGGCTTGTTCGATTGCATCGATGATCTTCACATAGCCAGTGCACCGGCAGAGATTCCCGGCAATGGCTTCTTTGATTTCATCTCGTGAAGGACCGGCGTTCTCATCCAGCAGCGCGCGAGCCGCGATCAGCATGCCCGGAGTGCATATTCCGCATTGCGCGCCTCCGCACTCGAGGAAAGCCTGCTGAAGCGGATCGAGCCGCCCATCTCGCGCGAGGCCTTCGACGGTTAGAATGATCGAGCCGTTCACCTGACAAACCGGAACGAGACAGGAGTTGATCACTTCGCCGTCAACGATCACCGAGCACGCGCCGCATTCGCCCTCGCCGCAACCTTCTTTCGCTCCAGTGAGTCGAAGGTCTTCGCGCAAGACATCGAGCAGACGCTTCATCGGCGGCGCGTCAATCACTCGATCGACTTTGTTGACCTCAAACTTCGATATCATAGTTTAGTCGATACGTTCTAGCCGGATCACTTAATAGGGAAGATCATGTTTAATTGAGAGGTCCTCTCTTACCCCTTTCAAGAGACCCACCAACTGTTCCGTTCTTTTTGATAGGGTTTCGACCGAACTCATCAGCTTGTGATGATGTTGGTTGATCGAAGACTCAGTCAACACACTCAGGTATTCCTTCTTGTATCTGTTCCAGAACTTGGATGTGCCGTAGTTAGACGGCAATTCATCTATTTGATTTACCATGTGTTCAGCCAGAATACCTAGATGACTTTCGATTGAATCCGTCCCAAATGTTTCGCTCAAGGTTGTTTCTATCTTTGCGAGGCACTCTGGAGTCGTCGTTCGTTCGTAGACTTTGCGTAAGTGAAGGCTATTCTTGAGAGTTTGATTCAAGCCACTGCAGTCTTCCTGCAGTCTCTTTACTCTATCGTCATGCTCCTCGATGGCGTGATGTATGTCTGGATAATACCGCTCAAATTGTTCTAAACGGTCGTCGACGTCTCCGCCTACATCAGGGATGTAGCCGTAAGACATAAGATCTGGTCGGGATTCTACCAAAAGATATGTTCGAACGTCATTGATAGGGTTCAGACGGTTTTGAACACGGTCCCATTTCCATTTCTGGTTCGCTAAAGACTCCTGCTCGTTCCTCAGCTTTCTGAGCAACGGCGTGATGATTGTATCCACCCAGGCTCGCGTCACACCGACACCCGGGACGATTGGGCTCTCCTTCTCTAAGCGCTCGACTTCTTGAACAAAAGATTCCGCCTCAACCACCTTCAAGGGTGCTCTTTCAATTGCTTGGCCGATGTCACTTAAGAGTGCCAATACGCTATTAACGTCCTGAAGATTGCGCATAGTGTATTCAGACAGCGGCGGAGGTAAGTCTCTAACTGCGGTATTTCGATGCACAACTGGAATGACTTTTCCGCCAGCCCCTTCGCAGACCCCGGCCTCATACGGTATCCAGGGTCGTTGATATGATTCTTTCGAGATAAGGACAAGAACAACCTCAGACGATTTTATGTTTTCAAGAATTGTCGCGAACCACTTATCTCCGCCACGGAGGCTGTCGTAGTCTGAAGAAACGAACACCTTTAAGTCAGAACCGAAAGCACTCTTGAGTAATGACGTGGTGCTGCGGGCTACTTGCGACTCTTCATTGATATGGCTAATGAAGATGCCCTCTTTGTGATTCTTTGATTTCAAGGCTTCGTGTTCCTAATGGTTGTCATCAGCCGTTCCGGTGTGATTGGAATTGCGCTTACAAACGCTCCGGTGGCATTGAAGACAGCAGCGGCGATCGCCGGAGCCGCGCCGTCCATCGGTAACTCGCCGACGCCCTTGGCGCCAAAAGGTCCGTGAGGATATTCCTTCTCCACAACAATTGTTTCCATATCCGGCGCGTCGAGCGACGTAGGAATGATGTAGTTCGTGAGCCGATTGTTGACGATTCGTCCTTTGTCCCACACCAGCTCTTCGAGCAAGCCGTAGCCGACAGCTTGAAGCGTGCCGCCTTCGATCTGACCGGCCGCAAGCACCGGGTGAATCGCGCGGCCGATGTCCTGCGCGGTGGTGATCTTATTCACCGTCACTTCGTAAGTGTCCATGTCCACTTCAACCTCGGCGACCTCCGCGCCCCAGGAGTAAACCGGATACGCGTCACCCGAATAAGTTTCGTCGTCCCATTCGATCTCCGGAGGCGAAGCATAGCGAGCGTACGCGCGAAGCTCGCCGAACTGCGAGACGTACTCTTGGGCGATTTCACTGAAGCTCGCAAGATAATTTCCATTAGCTGTGAACTTGCCCGCAACCAGCTCAGCTTCTGGCTCGCCAAACCGTTCGCCGACGAAATTGATCAGCTTGTCTCTGCATTCGCCAGCCGCAAGCTGCACGACCTTGCCAACGACCATCGTCGTTCTCGAAGCGACGGTGGGTCCGCTGTCAGGCACGCGCGAGGTGTCGGGGTCCTCGATGTCCACGTCGTCAAAATCAAGTCCCAACTCATCTGCTACGATCTGACAGAAGATCGTGCGAGTACCCTGGCCAATCTCAGTCGAACCCGACAGCACTCGAGCGCGCCCGTTGCCGGTTACTTCGACGCCGGCCTGGGCCTTCATTCGAGCTTCGCCGCTGCCTGTGAATCCAGCGCCGTGCAGGAAAAACGACAGCCCGACTCCGCGCCGTTTGTTTTGTTTAATCTTCAAATCCTGTCCATCCCGTCTATCCCTGTTCAAGTATCCCGATCGCTCGACCACCGCGTTCAACACATCTTCCGATCCAACGCTCCAGGTCAATCGCTGCCCGGTCGCGGTGATGTCGCCTTCGCGAAGCATATTGATTCGCCGCAACTCGAGCGGATCGATGCCCAACTCGGCGGCGATCTTTTCCATTTGCATCTCGTAGGCGAAGGTCACTTGAGGCGCGCCGAAGCCGCGAAACGCGCCGTTGGGCGGAGTGTTTGTCACTACGGCTCGCGCGGTGATCCTGACGTTATCGCAGCGATAAGGCCCGAGCGCGTGAATCGAGCCTCGCGAAAGCACCACCGGAGTGAGCGTCACGTAAGCTCCGCTATCGAGCACGATGTCGATCTCCGACGCAGTCAATCGGCCGTCTCGGGTGACTCCGGTGCGGTGACGAATGATTCCCGGATGACGTTTCGTTGTGGCCGCGATGTCTTCGTCTCGTTCGTAGATTATTTTCACAGGGCGGCGCGCCTTCTGTGCGAGCAATGCCGCGTGCGCCGCAATCATCGATGGGTATTCTTCTTTCCCACCGAAACCTCCGCCGGTTGTGGTTTGAATGACAACCGTCTCTTCGTCGCTGAGATTCAGCAGTTGCTTTAACGCTTTGTGCACGTAGTAAGGGCATTGCATCGAGCCCATCACGGTCATCTCGCCTTCGCCGGGAATCGCGATCATTCCCTGAGGCTCGATGTAGAGTTGCTCCTGATGCGGGACTCGATACTCGCCCTCGATTATTCGATCGGCGGCCGCGAATCCTTCGTCGATATCGCCTCGCCCAATCAGGAATCGCTTGAAGACATTGTCGTTGCCGAACAGGAGCTCATCGCAGGCAATGGACTGTTCAATTGTCAGAACAGGAGTTGATTCGTCGTACTCGATTTGAATTCTGCCGGCGGCCTCCTGCACCAGATGCTTGCTTTCAGCCGCGATCAGCATAATCGGTTCATAGCAGTGTCGAACCTCGGACTCGACCAGCAGCGGTTGATCGTTCTCGATCAGCGCTACGTAGTTGTCTCCGGGAATGTCGCGATAGTCGACGACAACGATGCGCGACCAATCGAAAGCGGGATCCATCTCGATCGATTTGATTCGACCTCTTGGAACGGTGCTACGAATCGTCTTTCCGTAAAGCATCCTGTCGAGCGTGATGTCGTCGACGTAGCGCGCCGCGCCTGTAAGCTTATCCCAGCCCTCTTTGCGTAAGACGTTTTGCCCGACTGACATGAAAGCGCCCCCGAAATTTGGCATAGTTTACTCGCGGACCAATTTAGTGACAAGGCACTACAACGAGAGAGGCATCTTAAGTTGCGCTCGGTTGTATCGTGCGAGATAGTCCCGCATCACGAAGAATGAACGTCGAAGCATACTTGAAGCGAATGAATTATCGCGGACCGCTCGATCCGAGCGCGGCGACGCTGCGTGAGCTGCACAAGGCTCACCTGCTGTCGATTCCATTTGAGAACCTCGACAATCATCTTGGCCGGAGAATAGTTCTCGATGAAGAGAGGGTTGTTCATAAGCTGGTCAACGAACGGCGCGGCGGAATCTGCTATGAGCTGAATGGCGCCTTTTGTGCTCTCCTTCGCGCGATGGGGTTTGAGGTGTCGATGCTGTCGGCAGGAGTCGCCCGCGACGAAGGAGGCTTCGATCCGCCGTTCGATCATTTGACTTTGATGGTTCAGCTGGAAGACCGCTGGCTTGCCGACGTCGGTTTTGGTGATTCATTCCGCGAGCCGCTGCTGTTGGATGTTCGCGGCGAACAAGTGCAGGGTGGGGATGCTTATCGCCTGGTGGATTCAGATGGTCATGTAGTCGTCGAGCGCCGTAAGAGCGAAGAGTGGAAACCGGAGTATCGCTTTACGCTCGAGCAGCACAAGTACTCTGACTTCGCCGACATGTGTCACTACCATCAGACGTCTCCTGAATCGATCTTCACGAGGCGCCGCGCGTGCTCTCGAGCAACCGAAGATGGACGAATAACGGTGAGTGAGATGCGATTGATCATCACCACTCGAGGAGAGAAGCAGGAACGGGAGCTTCGCACTGACCAGGAATGGAAGGCCGCGCTGCGCGAACATTTTGGAATTGAACTGGAGTGACGAAAAAAGTGGCCGGTTATTCAGGAACGCCGCTGTTCAAGAAACTGGGAATAAAGGAAGGCTTTCGCGTGGCAATGATCGACGCGCCGCCTCGCTTTCGAAGCGAGCTGACGGGACTCCCCGATGGAGTTAAGTTCGTCCCGAGTACGACGAGCAATCTCGACTTAATTCTTTTCTTTGTGAAATCGCAACGCGAGCTTATTCGAAAATTTCCGCAGCTCGCTTTGAAGCTCGCGCCCGCAGGCATGATGTGGATTGCGTGGCCGAAGAAAGCCTCAGGCGTCAACACGGATTTGTCCGACAACTCGGTTCGCGAGATAGGACTCAACGCTGGGCTCGTCGACGTCAAGGTTTGCGCGGTCAACGAAATCTGGTCCGGCCTGAAATTCGTCATCCGCTTGAAGGACCGCAAGCGAATATAATCGGGCGGTTGAGCCGCACTCAATCGCCCGATGCAATTCAGTTTGTGTGCGCGGCCGCGCCATCCCTCGCGGGCGCGTTCTTAACATACTTATCCAGCCAGTTGATCATCTCCGCCAGCGTGTGAAACGTGGACTCGCGAGCGGTATAGCCGTGAGCCTCAAACGGCAACGTCACGTATCGCACGGTAGCTCCGTGACCTTTCAGCGCCATGTAGAACCGTTCGGACTGAATCGGAAAAGTCCCTGCGTTGTCATCCGCTTCGCCGTGGATAAGCAGAATCGGCGCCTTGATTTTGTTCGCGTAGAAAAAAGGCGACATCTTGCCGTAGATGTCCGGCACTTCCCAGAAGGTACGGCGCTCGTTTTGAAAACCAAACGGAGTAAGGGTGCGATTGTATGCGCCGCTGCGCGCGATGCCTGCGCGAAACAGATCCGAATGCGCGAGGAGATTCGCGGTCATGAACGCGCCGTAGCTGTGACCTCCAATCGCGATGCGGTCGCGATCGGCGACTCCCATCTCGACTACTTTGTTGACGGCGGCTTCCGCGCTTGCGACCAGTTGTTCGACGTAGGTGTCGTTGGCGGTCTCTCCCGCTCCCACAATCGGCATCGTCGGGTTGTCGAGTATCGCGTAGCCCTGAGTCAGGAGAAATAAATGCGAAATGCCGCCGACTCGAGTAAAGCGATAAGCCGACCCCGAAACCTGGCCGGCGGTGTCAGTGTCAGTGAACTCGCGAGGGTAGGCCCACATCAACAGAGGAAGCCGCTCGCCGCTCTTATGACCCGGGGGCAGATACAACGTCCCTGAGAGCTTCACTCCATCTTTTCGCTGGTAGGTGATGAACTGCTTCTCAATGCCCGCGAGTTGAGGCGCGTTGTCCTTGAAATTGGTTAACGCTCTTCTCGCGCCGCTTGTGAGATCTCGCACGTAGTAGTTAGGCGGATCGCTCGGTGTTTCGTATTCAGTGAGAATGCTCTTCGCATCGGGATCGAGCGGAGCCACGATCGATTCATAGGTCTTCTCAGCCGATCGGAAGAGGCGTTCGGTCTTGAGCGTTTTGAGATCGAGACGATCCAGAAACGGGCGATCGCCGTCAGGCGACGACCCGATGCCGATCAGATAGATGGAATCTCCGTTCTGCTGGATCAAGCCTGCGCTGGCTCCGCCAAAGCCTCCGCCTCCCGGACCGCGCGAGGCGCCGCTGTCTCGCCGAACAACCGGCGTGCCTGGGTTCGTGTAGGCATCCTGCTGTCTGCGGTCCCAAAGCTTGCGCGGCTCAGCGCCCGCTTCCAGAATCCATGTTCGCGTGCGCCGCGACGCGCGATCGGACTCGCTCAACAACGCTATGCCCTGCTCGGTATAAGAGAGGCCACCGAATCGCCATTCGGTCTTTGCTACTTCAACAGGCGCACCTGAAAACGGCGCCGCGAGAGCCAGCACGCGATCGCGGAAGGGAACCTTGTTTCGCGGATTGCCTCCGTCAAGCGCTTCCACCCACGTGATTGTCGCGGGTTGATCGAGTCGCCAGCGACAATTGCGCGGTCCGGTTTCGACTCCGCTGATTGGGACGCCTTCTGATGACGGCAGATCGGCGATCTTCCTTACAAGCTCGCCGCGCCGGTTCCAAATCTCGATCTCCTTTGGAAATCCACTCATGGGCACCAGTCGCGAGAACGGCCGCTTTATTCGCGACACCAGAATGAACTCCCCGCTCGGCGACGGCGTTACGTTCTCCAGGATGCCTGGCCTGCCGACCATCGTCTTGCGCCCGGTAGCAGCGTCTATTAGCGTGAGCTGGCTCGTGAAATAGTATTCAAACAAGTCTTCATCATGATTGCTTTTTATCATGTCCTCGTAGGTTTCGGCGGGAGCAGCCTTGCCTTGATTTTCCTGAATGTTCGGCCCGGTTGGAACTCGAGTCTCCTCAGGCGCGGGTCCGCGGCCCGCAGGCACGAGTTGAACCAGCAGCGTTGTCCCGTCTTTCAACCAATCTACGGGATCACCTCCGGTTGCATTAAGACGCTCGAGCCCGCTCACGAGCTTTGCCTGACCAGTTCTTGCGTCTGCAATCCACAACTCGATTCCGTTGTCTCGTGTGTTTGTAAAAGAGATTCGCTTGCCATCGGGCGAGAAGCTTACATTGCCGATGTCGGCGTTGGCCGGAACGGCTACCTTCGTCTCCGTCCCATCAGCGATGGACTTCACGGTGACGGCGAAGACGCGTCCGGTGCGCTGCTGTCTCCCGTTGGTTTTGGGATTTATGCGCGCGCCGGCAATTCGATGAATGGGTTCGGCAAGGTCGGATATCGTCGGCATGCTCCGCCGGTCGAGCTGCGCAATCACCCGATGATCGGGCGAGACTATCACCGTAGGCGGCGGCACCGCGTCGAGTATGTCTACGATAACTTTCGGCGGAGTCAGATAACCGGAAGCCGGTGAACTTTGCGCGCGCTTCTGCGCCAACTCAGTAGTCGACGCTACAACGACGAGCGCAACCGCCAAAGCAAATGCCTTCGCTTTCATAGCGATCCTCCTGGATTTCCACTGTGAATGAGTTGTTGGAAGCGCGTATTGTAACAGCAGAAAAATCATCCAGCCATGCGGGCGACGATTCGCTATTTGATCGAAAGGTCATTGGAGCTCAGGACTAGAAACGGGCGCGCGGGATCGAGACCGGCATTGCCGTCCTCGCGATAGTTGTTATCAACGTAGTCGATCAGCTCCGGATAAGGCAACGCCCTGAAGTTTCCTTCAACGTCCAATATCACTTTCGGCTTTGTTTGTTGGAGGTCTGCAAGCAAATTGGCCGCGGCTTCGCGTCTGAACTGTTCCCCGGATGATGAGACCGTCGCTTCAGCGTCGGCGAACCGGCCGTCGATAAAGTACGGAGTCAGGTAACGCGAGGCCGGCCGGCATTGAGTGCGCCAAAACACGTCGTGCGCGTAGCCCCAGATGTAGAGCGGCTCTCCCGGAGCAATCCTGTCGCGCACATACCCCGACACGACTTCGGCTTCCTGCTCTCGCCGGGTCATCCCCCAATTTGCGCTCCAATGCGTGCGAGTTCCTGTGATCGTCTCATACGCAAGAACTGCGGTGCGATGATGAGATCGAATCAGGCCGACGATGAAGAACACACTCAGAATGGCGAGCCCGACCCGCGCCTTGCCCCTGCGAGCCGGATCGCGCAGCGCGATCGATAGCAGTCCAGCTCCGCGAGCGGCGAGTACCGAAAGCGCGGGAAGCGCCGGGATGAAGTAGTGACCGTAGAACCTTCCGCTGATCATCACTGCCGCAAGAGTCACCGCTGCCCACAGCGCCAGCGCGCGATCCATTTGCGCTGCCTGACCAGATTCTCGCGCTTCATACCCGTTCGATCTGATCGATCTCCAGAGCGCCCAGCCCGCAAGAACCCACAGCACTGCGTTGAAAAGGATGAAACTCACCCCGCGGCTGGTCATGAACTTGAACCAGAGACCGGCGGGCTCGGAGTCAATGTAAAACATATTGAGCACAACCGCGTTTCGCCAGAAGTCTTCAAGCGCGTTGAGTGACTTCAGCCACAAAACAAACGCGGCGATGACCAGCGCAAAACCGGCCCCGACAACCATCAGCCGGAGAATCGCTCTTCTTATCAAAGTCAATGAGATTCGTTCGCGGACTCTCCAGAGCGAGAGCACTTCATACACCGCGAAGAATCCCAGATTGAGAACTCCGATTTGTTTGAACAACGCGGCCATCGCGGTCAGGAGTCCAGCGCCGAACAGCGCGATCATGGAATCGTTGCCGCCTTCGAGCTCGACGTTCCCCGAGGCGAGGCGGCGTCCTCGCATGAAGACGTAGAACGCCGCGGTGTAAGGCAAGGCCATCAACAACTCGGTGTTCGCTGCCATCGTATCCTGAGTGAAGTAGTTCGTGCTGAAGTAAACAAACAACAACGCCGCCCACAATCCCAAACGCCTGGTGTAGAAGCGCGCTGCGAGCAAGTACACAAAAATGCTGGTCGCAAAATTCCAAAGGATCGCGGCGAGATGCACGGCTTTCATGCTACGGCCAAACACGACGAAGACTGACGCATAAAACAGCGAAGCGCCGGGCGGCTTGTCGGTCACCACGTCTGCGTAAAGCCTGGCGCCTTCGAGCATACGAACTGCAGTCAGCGCGCGCACTCCTTCATCGCCGTTCACGAAGTCGAAACGAATGTAAAAAAATCGCAGAAGCAGGTTGAGCAGGAACACTCCGGCGAACGCAAGCATCAACTGCATCGGCGTGATCGCTGATTCCGAATTCGCCCCGAATGTTTCTTGCGTCTTCACCATCAGCAATGCTCCTCGGCCGAGCCGTGATGCTAACATCAAGGCGCCGGGCCGTAACAGAGGATTCAGGTCGGAGAGATCTTGAAGGAATCATCACGTAAAGATACTCTGAAGATGAGCAACAGAGCATCGTGATGAACTTATGGAAGACTGGAATCTATGCAGTCAACTGCAAACAGCGAGACCGATCGAGCCGTTGAAGTAGTGCCCGAGATCAGCCACAGGGCTCCCTGGCGAGTGACGTCGGTGGTCGTACTTCCCGATGCGCAGCTCAATGTGAGTTTTGTCGATGGCACGACGGGGAAGGTAGATATGCGGAAATTTCTCAGTAGCCCAACGGTTGATGGCACAGTCTTCGAATCACTGCGAGACCCAGCATTGTTCGCCGATGTGCGTGTCGTTATGGGCGCAGTCCAATGGCCTAATGGTGCCGACCTCGCACCAGACGCGATGTACGACGCGATTCGCGAGAGCGGTGTCTGGGTTCTGGATTAGAACCCGTCGCCGGTTTACCGCCTCCTTCCCGGCCACTGGTCTCACAACCGAACCACGCTTGCCAGATTGCTAGTTATGCTATAACATTCCGAGCGTTATGTTCTTCACGCCGCAGTTTTTGCGCCAGCTTCGAACTAAACTCAACCTCAGCCAGGAACAGTTAGCCTCTCAGCTTCAGGTTTCATTTGCGACCGTTAACCGCTGGGAGGGTGGAAAGGCTCGCCCGCAAAAGGCACAAATGGAAGCCCTCGAAAAGCTACTTGAAGACGCAGGACTTTCCGAGCAAGAGCTCGAAGATTCAAATGACAACACTATGAGGCGAACACCAAGGCGGCGCGGCGGTGTCGCGAAAAGCGGAGTGCTTAGCAACAAGTCGATGGAGCAGATGCTGTGGGATGCCGCGTGCTCGATTCGCGGTGAAAAGGATGCGCCCAAATTCAAGGATTACATTCTGCCCCTCCTGTTCATCAAGCGCCTATCCGATGTATTCGATGACGAGCTTCGTCGGTTGACCGATCAGTTCGGTGACCCTGAGACCGCGCTGGAGGTTTTGGAAGCCGATCACTCGCTAGTGCGCTTCTATCTTCCTCGCGAAGCGCGCTGGCCCGTCGTGAGTGGGCGAGAAAAATTCGATTGGCCGGCAGGACAAGAACCCAAGTCGCTCGGTGAACAACTGACGACGACGATCCGCTCAATCGTGAAGCACAACCCAAGCCTCGCTGGCGTGATCGACATCGTCGACTTTAACGAAACACGCAACGGCGAACGTGAGATCAGTGACGCCGCGCTCAAGGGCGTGATCGAAACGTTTTCTGATCGGCGTTATAGGCTCGGGCTGCACGATGTTGAGCCAGACTTTCTCGGGCGCTGCTACGAGTACCTGCTGCGCAAGTTTGCCGAGGGACAGGGCCAGAGCGCTGGTGAATTCTTCACACCAACCGAAGTTGGTTTTCTGATTGCCGAGATCATGCGGCCTCGCCCGGGCGAAGAGTGTTACGACTACGCGTGTGGCTCGTTTGGCTTGCTCGTCAAGTTACAACTCGTCTGTCGCCGCCTCGACCCACTCTCCAAAGTCCCACTCAAGCTCTATGGTCAGGAACTCACGGGTTCGAGCTACGCGATCGCGTGCATGAACAAGATCCTTCACGACATGGAAGGTGAAGTTCTGCGCGGTGATTCATTGCGCAATCCGAAATTCCGCGAAGGCGACACACGGCTGCGAAGGTTCGACATCGTGGTTGCTAATCCGATGTGGAACCAGCCGTTCAGTTCGCAGGCTTATGAAAACGATCCGTTCTCGCGGTTCGATGAGCAGGGCGGTATCACCACAAGCAAGGCGGACTGGGCCTGGCTTCAACAGACACTCGCCGCTATGAAGGACACGGGTCGCGCGGCAGTCGTACTTGATACGGGTGCCGTCACACGCGGCAGCGGGAGCAAGAATGAAGACAAGGAACGCAACATCCGCAAGTGGTTCGTTGAGCATGATTACGTCGATGGCGTGATTCTGCTCCCGGACAATTTGTTCTACAACACGACCGCCGCCGGCATCATCATCGTGCTGCGGAAGAACAAACCAAAAGACCGCAAAGGCAAGATAGTGCTCGTCAACGCGAGCCATGAATTCCGAAAAGGCTCGCCGAAAAACTATCTGCCAGAGCATGCCATCAAGAGTATTGCCGACGCGTTTCTGATGGCCAAAGTGAGTGATGGTTTCTGCACCGTTATTACGAACGAAGAGGCGACGAAAAACGATTTCAATCTATCACCTTCGCGGTACGTGGCAGCAGGTGATCAGGAAAGCGTTCGCGAGCTCGCGGTCATCGTGAATGAGCTTTCGCAACTGAACGAAGAAGCGCGGAAGATTGAGGCTGACCTTTCAATGGTCCTCGACCAACTCATCTAACAATGTACAGAGAAACAGATAGTAATTCAGCGGGTTGGAAGACAGTCGCGTTCTCAGAGTGTCTCGACGACTTGGCCATCGCCAAGCCTCGAAAGATCTTGGCGCGTGATTATACGAGAGGAGGCAAGGTCCCTATCGTTGACCAGGGCCAGAAGCTCATTGCGGGTTGGACAAACGACGAATCCACTGCGCTCAGAGAACGGTTGCCTTTAATTGTTTTTGGCGACCACACTCGAGTTTTTAAGTTCATCGACTTTCCTTTCGCCATCGGAGCCGACGGCACGCAACTGCTCAAACCCGTCGAGGCATTTAATACGCGATTCTTCTACTATGCTTGCCTTGATCTGGCGCTGCCGAACCGGGGATACAATCGCCACTTCTCACTCCTGAAAGAACAAGACCTACCCCGACCACCGAAACCGGTGCAGGAGAAGATTGCGGCGGTGCTGTTGAAGGTACAGCGCGCCATCGAGGTCGAGGATAAGTTGATTGCGACCACACGCGAGTTGAAGCAGTCGGCCATGCGCCAACTCTTCACGCGCGGCCTGCGCAACGAAGCTCAGAAAGAAACCGACATCGGGCCGCTGCCAGCGAGATGGAAGATCGCGGCGTTAGGTTCGCTTGGGCGAATCGGTAATGGTTCCACACCGCTAAGGCGCAACGCTGTCTACTGGACGAACGGAACGATTCCGTGGCTCACAAGTGCCAAGATCTACAACGTAACGATTACGCAAGCCGATCAGTTCGTCACACCGAAAGCGGTCGAAGAGTGTCACCTGCCACGAGTGAAGCCAGGCAGTGTGTTGATCGCGATTACCGGTCAGGGTAAGACGCTTGGCCACTCAGCGGTCACCGCGATTGAGACGTGCGTCAGCCAGCACCTCGCCTATCTCCAGTTCGATAACGACGATGCCAATCCCAATTTCATACGGCTGATCCTCGATAGCCGATACGACGAGCTGCGAGCAGTCGCTCAGGGCGGAGGGAGTACGAAAGGAGCGCTCACGTGTGGCTTTCTCAAGACTCTCTGGGTTCCTCTTCCGACTCGTTGTGAGCAGGATGAAATTACGTCTGCGCTGATGAACATCGAGAGAGAGGTCGCCATCCACGAACGCAAGCGGACGACGTTGCGAGAGCTATTCAAGACGCTGCTCCACCAGTTAATGACCGGCCGGATTCGAGTGGACGATCTGAAGATCGACACCTCTGAGGTTGAAGCGTAGATGATGGTTTAGAGCCCAAGGAGACTGGAGAACTAAATGGACCAGATACCAAGTCCTGATGACCTGCGTTCGGCGATACCTGACCTAGGAGAGATCGAGTTCATCGCCTCGGGTGGGTTCAAGGCGGTATTTAGAGCTGAGCTATCAGGTAGGCGCGAAGCACTAAAAGTTGTCCTTCTGCCGCCTGGTGAAGAGGAGGGTGCTCGCGAACAAATTCTTGCTCGCGTGCAGCGAGAGATCGAGGTGCTTGGTATGTGCCAGACTCCGTACCTAGTGAAACTCGGCTCTTTGCAGGCAATGACCTTTACGGCGTCTGGACATGAGTACCTTGCCTACAGCGAGGAGTTTCTGCCGGGCGATCCTGTGATTGATCTAATCAAGAAAGGGCTTCAGCCATCATTTGAAACAGTTGTCTCTCTCTCCCGATGTCTAATGGAAGCGCTTACCGAGATAATGCGCCTTGGCCACATTCACCGAGATGTGAAGCCTCACAATGTGATTGCGACAGAAGTAGCCGAGCGACCATTTGTCGTTTTGGATTTGGGAATCGCTTTCAAGCTGCAGGGCACGGAGTTGACTGCGCCGGGAGCCGGCCCGCCGGGGACAGCGCTCTATATGGCGCCTGAGTTGTTTCGTCCTAATTACAAAGACGTGCTCGACATTCGCTCGGATATCTACTCAGCGGGTATCAGTGTCTTCGAGTTCGCGGCTGGCGTCCATCCGTTAGCGCGAAGAGGGGAGGATATTCACACAACGATTTACCGCATCCTCAAGCAAACGCCGCCTAAACTTGAGACGCTGCGGCCCGACCTTCCGGATTGGTTTTGTCGAATGATCGATCGGTGCATCAAGAAGACGCCCGCGTTGAGGTTTCGAGACCCGCAAGCTTTTTTGAGTGAGTTGGAGAACGGAATATGAAAGTCTTTGCACAACATGGTCACCAGCCATCGGACAAGATCACGCGCGGTCTGGAAGAAGGCGCAATCGACGGTGTCATTTTTAGCTCGCGATACCTAAATCCAGACAAGGTCCAAGAAAAGCTGGATGATGCGTACCTCGCTAACCCTGCCGCGGAGATTCTGATTGACTCTGAATTCTATGCCTCGAGATTGAAGGGTACTCCGAACTCACAACTCGGGTATCTGGAGAGACAATCATATCTGAAAACATACCGACGGCGTGACTTGGTAAGAACGGAAGTCGTTGAGAGAGCGTTGCGCGAAGTTTACCAGAGCGTGAGATATCTTCCGGTAACCGCGCATATCGCTCCGAATATTTACGTCTCTCAATCCTTCGATTCGATGGAAGCAGGAATTGCGCTCAACTTTATTGAAAGGGCGAAAAGTGTTTTCGGGGATTCGAAGAAGCCAGTGTACGCAACGCTCGCTGTTGACCGACGCGCTCTTCTCAGTCCGAGCGACTTCTTATCGTTCCTTAACGACGTGACAGCGTTGGGAACTGCACCAGAAGGTTTCTATTTGCTGGTCGGCGGTGGATCGATAACCGAGCGATCTGATCTTGTCCAATCGGAAATCATGGACGCGAATGTGTTGGGCGGCTGGATGATGATCAATTTCTCGCTGGCGCAGAACGGCTTCAAAGTCATCAACGGCTTCGCCGACGTTTTGACACCGTTCTTGTCGGCAGCGGGGGCCACCGCCTGCGCTACGGGATGGTGGTCAAATCTCAGAACGTTTTCGATGGGACGCTATGTTAAGCCGGAGGGCGCGGGGGGACAGCTACCGATCGTACGATATCTCAGCAAGCTCCTGTTGAATCGACTGAGGATAGATGAGCTTTCGTATGCGGCAGTAGTTCCGGGCATTATCAACGGGCTGTCAAGTGATGACGAGTATTTGAATGGAATACCGGGACGAACGACGGAGGCCCTTCAGACATGGGAAGCTCTTTCGTCGTTGAACAGCAATGTGAGCGACCAACTCGAAGTCTCCCTTGCGAACCTCCTTGATCTTATCGCTCAGGCTTACACCGCTTACAGCACCTTAACCACCTACGGGATAACTGCGGGGTATGAAACGGCGACGGAGTATCTCGACCAACTGAGCGGTGGAATCGAGGTCTTTAGGAGACTGGCAGAGATTTAGTAGCTTTTGCGGCGGAAAGTAGTGCTTGAATATGCTGTCTATTGTCGAGCGGGAGACGCGGCCTGGGTGTGAAATGCGGGACTATTCTATTCGTCTTCATATCGAACGACCAAAGGCCGACTCCGAGCAAACGGAAGGTCTCGATATGCTCGAGAGCCTGAGTGACGTTAGTTGCTGGCAAAACTACTATCGGAGCGTGAGCGAAGAACCGATAGCGGTTGGCTTGCCGCAATGCCTTACGCCAATCGCGCATCTTGATCTCGAACGCCCTGATGATTGGTTTCCTGTTGGCCATGAAACCCGCTGCGGATTCGACCTTGCCGTTCCGTGCCGACTTCCAGCATATCGCGACAAGGTCAGCAATACCGTAGCCGTTGGCCGGAATCTCCCGAGCTACCACGATTCGATTCTTGCTTGTGTTATGGTGCAAGGCGCGGAACTGTGCTCGGTAAGCTTGCGCGAACCTATACGTGAAGAGGCGCTCTTCTCCTTTCCGGCCGTTATGATGGGGCAGGTTGCGGCACGGTTCAGCGAACCGCAGTTTCGCTACTCGATCAGAAGACGTTGTTCCCATAAAAAGAGGTGCAAAGCACCGTCGGAATCGCAGAAGTTGATACGCATCTTGGACAATTCAAGCTTCGATCAACAGGGATTCCAGTGCGAAAGCGCCAGGCGGCCAACGAGCCCGCGGTCGGGAAAGAAATCCCAACAACCCGACGCTAGTCTAGACTATGTACACTGAAACAAACGCTGTCAACTTGGACGTCGGCGCAAACCTCGCCAGCGAGGTTGGCACGGTTCAATTTGCACTCGTTAGGCACGCTGATGATGCGGGCTGGACGGTTGTTTCTGACACCGAAGCTCTCAGAAAGCGGGGCGGCCAGGCCGGGCTATTTTTTTACCGCGAGTTGAAGGAGGCGTTGCTGCGTCTGAACCCTGGAGTAGTCACGTCGGAGAACGTCAGCAACATCATTCAGCGAATGGAGAGCGTGCCGAAGACCATCGAAGGGAACAAAGAGATACTTGAGTGGCTGCGCGGGAACCGAACCGTGTACGACGAGAGCGACAACCGCCACCGAAATGTTAGCGGGATCGACTACGAGAACATAGACCAGAATCTGTTTCAAGTCACCTACGAGTGGAGTTTCAAGACGGGCAATCGCAAAGGCAATCGGGCTGACATTGTTTTCCTGATTAACGGCGTTCCCGTCGCCATCATCGAGAACAAGAACCCAAAGCTAGCGGATGCAATGGAGCGGGCCGTCACACAACTGCGTCGCTACCAGTTCGAAACCCCTGAAATGCTCGCGGCACCGCAGGTCTTCAACATCACCCACCTCATCGAATACTTTTATGGCGTCACTTGGAACTACGCGCGCAAAGATATCGTGCGGTGGAAGGACACAAAAACCGGGAAACGTCCAATCAGCTATAAGGAAGCCGTTCAGAGCTTCTTTGAGCGAGAGCGGTTCTTGACGATGTTGCGAGAGTGGATTCTTTTCTACGTGAAAGACGATGTGCTCGAGAAGACCGTCCTGCGCCAGCATCAGACACGCGCTTCGCTCAAGGTGGTCGAACGCTGTGCTGACAGTGAGAAGAAAGCCGGGCTGGTGTGGCACACACAGGGGTCGGGCAAGACGTTCACGTTGCTCACCGCGGCGCGCGTTATTCTGGAAGACAAGAAGCACTTCTCCGGCGCGACCGTCATTCTGATAGTCGACCGCAATGAGTTGGAAGGCCAGCTCTCCGGTTGGGTGGAGCGGCTGATGGGTGAAATACAGGGGCGGCAGATCAATGTCGCTTATGCCGACAGCAAGGCCAAGTTACAGGATTTATTTGATCAGGATTTTCGCGGCCTCATCGTGTCGATGATTCACAAGTTTGATGGACTTCGGAAAGACAGTTGCGCTAGGTCCGATGTATTCGTGCTGATTGATGAGGCGCATCGGTCAACGGGTGGCGATCTTGGAAACTACCTGATGGGCGCATTACCCAGCGCGACGCTTATCGGGTTCACGGGCACACCTATTGATAAGACTGCTTATGGCAAGGGTACCTTCAAGATATTCGGCAAGGAAGATGAGAAGGGATATCTCGACAAGTATTCGATTCGCGAGTCAATCGAAGACGGGACAACAGTGAAGTTGCGCCACACGCTAGCGCCAAGCGAGATGGTGTTGCCTGAGGAGTTGTTGGAGAGCGAATTCCTTAGCATTAAAGAGACCGAAGGCATCAGCGATATCTACGATTTAAACAGAATCCTGGATCGGGCCTTGACGTTGCGAGCGTTTCTCAAGGCCGATGATCGCGTGGACAAAGTCGCGCAATTTGTAGCAAAGCATTTTCGCGAGAATGTCGAGCCACTTGGATACAAAGCATTCATCGTTGCCGTTGACAGGGAAGCATGCGCGCTGTACAAGCACGCGCTGGATAAGTATTTGCCGCCTGATTATTCGGTGGCGATATACACCAAGAACGCTGCTGATGTCGTTGATCGTCCGCTGGTCGCAGCGCTCCAACTAGACGAGACTTCCGAAAAGAAAGCGCGCAAAACTTTTCCGAAGCCCGATCAGTTGCCGAAAATCTTCATCGTCACAGACAAGCTGCTGACGGGTTACGACGCGCCCGTGCTCTATTGCATGTATCTCGACAAGCCCATGCGCGACCACGTGTTGTTGCAGGCGATCGCGCGGGTAAATCGACCGTATGAGGACGAGAAGGGATTCAAGAAACCTTGTGGGCTGATCGTCGACTTCGTGGGCATTCTGAAAGAACTGAACAAAGCGCTAGCGTTCGACTCAGACGAAGTGAGCGGCGTCATTGAAGACCTTGATCTCTTACTAGAGCGATTCAAAGAGCTAATGGAAGGGCCGGGCAAGGATTACTTGAAGCAGGCCGGGAGTGGTTCAGGCGGCAATGATGAGAAGCTAGACCGCCTGCTCTATGAAACATTTCTGGACAAGGAGGAACGCCAGAAGTTCGCCGAGTTCTTTAAGGAGGTTGAGACGCTTTACGAAATCCTTTCACCTTCTCCGGAGTTGCGCGACTACATAGAAGCCTATAATCGGCTTGCCGACATCTACGTGATGCTGCGAATCGCATATGGCAAGAAGACTTCTTTTATCGGCGAGGTGGCGCACAAGACAGAGACGCTGGTCCGGGATAACGCAACGGCTCACGGGATGGACCGGCTGACTGAACCCGTGGATTTCGATGAAGAGCTACTGCAAGCATTGAAGGATGGCAAACCACCGAGGAATTCTAAGATCATCAATCTAGCGCGCGTGCTCGCGCAGACAGCAGGTGCGCAAGCAGCGCAGGACCCCGTGGTCCTCGGTATAGGCGAGCGAGCGGATGCGATTCTTGAAGCAATCACCGAACGTCAGATGTCTACCGTCGAAGCTCTAGAGAGACTGAAGCACCTGATGGAAGAGAAACACGCGCTCGAGAAAGAAAGGAAGCGCACGAACTTTGATCCTCACACGTTCGCGATCTATTGGATTTTACGGGGAGAGGAGCTAGCGACCCCCGAGAGCGTTGCGTTGGAAATATCTGGCGCCTTCCAGCGCTTCCCTTATTACGAGAGTAATGCCGATGAAATGCGGCAGTTGAAGGCTGAGATTTATAAGCTGCTTTTGCCGGTAGTCGCCGGAAAACGCATGGTCACGATCGCCGATCAAATTCTCACGCTCAAGAAATGAAAAGAGAGACAAGATGTCCGGCAGAATCGCGCGAAGCATTCAGAAAACGCGTCGATTTGTGGGCAAAGCGGTTGAAGGTTAAGCCTACGCGCGTTCGGCTTCAACGAATGACATCCAAGTGGGCATCGTGTTCAACCGCGGGCTGGGTTTCTTTTGCGAATGATTTGTTCAATGAACCGAAGGCATTTCAGGATTACGTAATCGTTCACGAATTATTGCATCTCCGTCTGCCGAATCACGGAAAACTGTTTAAGAGCTTGCTCGCAATATACCTGCCCGGTTCAAGACGCTTTGCTAACGGTTACCACCGCAAACTGTCGCGGCAGTCACGGGCTCTACGCAAGGAGACGCAACTACAAGGTAAAGGTGCGATCTCTTGACGCTCAGCTTGAGCGTTTGCTCTAATCGAAAAGGAACCAACAGATGGATAAGTCCGAGTTGATTTACGATTGGAACACCGTCGCGCGGGCGGAAATGACTGCGCGTACTCTGGAGCTCAACGATGAGACCCTTCGCGATGGGCTTCAATCGCCTTCGGTGATCGATCCCCCAATCGACAAAAAAATCGAGATAGTTCATCTGATGGATTCGCTCGGAATCGACGGCGCCGACATCGGCCTGCCCGGAGCCGGTCCGCGAGCTGTTTCCGATGTGACTCGGCTTGCAAAAGAAATCGTTGATTGCAAACTCGATATCAAACCAAACTGCGCTGCTCGAACTCTCCGCGCGGACATCGAACCGATCATCGATATCTCGGAAGAGGTCGGCATTCCAATCGACGCCTGCACCTTCATTGGATCAAGCCCTATTCGCCAGTACGCCGAAGGCTGGTCGCTCGAGATGATGCTGACCGCCACCGAAGACGCGGTTAAGTTTGCGACATCCCACGGGCTTCCGGTGATGTACGTCACTGAAGACACCACTCGAGCGAAGCCCGAAACGATTCGAGCTCTTTACCGAACCGCGATTGAAGCGGGCGCGCGCCGCATCTGCGTGTGCGACACCGTAGGTCACGCGACTCCCGACGGAGTGCGCGCGCTTATCGAGTTTGTCAGATCGATCGTGGATGAAATGGAGCTGAGCGAAGAGGTCAAGATCGACTGGCACGGGCATCAGGATCGCGGGCTCGGGGTCATCAATGCAATCGCCGCTTATGAAGCAGGCGCCGACCGGCTGCACGGGACCGGTTTGGGAATAGGCGAACGTGTCGGCAACACGCCGATGGATCAGTTGATGGTGAACCTTCAGCTCATGGGCTACATCGATCGCAACTTGTCGAACTTGACGCGGTACTGTGAGACGGTAAGCGAGGCTACAGGCGTGCCCATACCGATTTCGTATCCCGCGGTCGGGCGCGACGCATTTAGAACCGCCACCGGAGTTCACGCGGCGGCCGTGATCAAAGCTTTCAACAAGGGCGACGATTGGCTGGCCGACACCGTCTATTCCGGAGTGCCGGCGAGCATGTTGAGCCGCGAACAATCAATCGAAATAGGTCCGATGAGCGGGAAATCGAATGTGATATTCTGGCTGAAGCGAAAGGGAATCGAGCCTACCGAAGAGCGCGTCGACCGAATATTCAATCGCGCAAAACAGAGTAATTCAATCCTGATCGATGACGAACTAATGCAACTGATCTGATCGCGTTGCGCCTCGTTGCAGCAGTCAGCTTGATAAAAACTATGCAGAACTACGCGTTGGGCACCGACGAACTACTCTCGATAGCGAGCCTGGCTCGCTCACCCGCGATTCGGCGAGCATTTCAATTCATAGATGATATTCGCGATGAACTCGAAGCAGAGTTAGTTCGCCTTTGTGAGATTCCCGCGCCGCCATTCAAGGAAGAAGCTCGAGCTTGCGAAGTTGCGAAACGCTTTGAAGAGGTGGGACTCGCGCGTGTTCGCACCGACAAGGTCGGTAACGTAATTGCAGAACGGCCCGGCTTCGCATCGCAGCCGAGCGTTGTTATCTCTGCGCATCTGGACACCGTCTTTCCCGAAGGAACCGACGTGCGAGTGCGGCGCGAGGGAACTCGTCTTCACGCGCCGGGAATCAGCGACAACACCTGCGGGCTGGTTAGTTTGATTGCACTGGCTCGAGCTCTAGAATTTGTCGAAGTCCCGACCGAAGGCGTGATCTATTTTGTCGCGACTGTTGGCGAAGAAGGGGAGGGAAATCTCCGCGGCGCCAGGCATCTATTCACAGAAGGAGAATTTCGAGCGGGCGTTGATGCGTTCATATCGCTCGATGGTCCGGGGCTCGAGCGGATAACGCAACGCGCTTTGGGCTCGCGACGGTTTCGGATTTCAGTCAGCGGTCCTGGAGGACATTCGTGGGGCGATTTTGGAATCGTCAATCCGGCGCACGCGCTCGGGCGAGCGATAGCGAGATTTGCAACTTATCCCGCGCCGTTAGCTCCGCGCACTACGTACAATGTTGGAATCATCGAAGGCGGAAGCTCGGTGAACTCTATTCCGCAGACAGCGAGCATGGTAGTTGACCTTCGTTCGATCTCGAGCGACGAGATCGAGAAACTGGAGGCCTACTTGAGGCGGGTGGTGGAGATTGCCGTTCGCGAAGAGAACTCGCAGCGAGCGATTAGCGGAACCAGTCTTTCATATGAGATCGAGAAAGTCGGGGACCGGCCATCGGGAGAAACTCCGGCTGACTCGACAATCGTGCGATCTGCGATTGAATGCTCGCGAGCGCTCGGAATCGAGCCGCGGCTCGATTGTTCTTCGACTGATTCGAACATACCGATCTCGCTGGGGATTCCGGCGATTACATTGGGAGTCGGCGGCTCTTCGAGCAATTGTCACAGCCTTACGGAATGGTATGAACCCGTCGGCAGAGAGCTGGGTATCAAACGATTGGTGTTGCTAACCTTGGCTCTTGCAGGTTTCACCGGTTAATCGTCGTCCTGATTTAGCTTGGTGGCCGCCTGCACACCGTGCGATATTTTTGATAGGGGAGGACGCGTTATGAAGTTTGTAGTAACGATTTTTCAGATGAGGATGGTGTTTACATCGCAGAGTGTCCGTCTATACCGGGCTGCGTGAGCCAGGGAGCAACACAAGAAGAAGCCGAGGCGAACATTCAAGAGGCAATAAGAGAGTGTATCGAAGTAAGAGCTGAAAAAGGAATGCCGATAACTGTCTTGACCCAGCAGGTGGAGGTCCAAGTCTGATGGCGCAGCGGCCCTACGAAGGGGTCAGGGTTTTCGAAAAGTTTGGCTGGGAGGTAGCGCGTCAGAAAGGAAGCCATATCATAATGACCAGAGAGGGTCACATAGCTACACTATCCATACCAAAGCATTCCACCGTCGCACGCGGTACGCTACGAAGTTTGATTGGCAAAGCTGGATTGACAATCGATGACTTTGTGAATGCTTTCGAGAAATAGACTGGCGACTTCCCGCGAAGGAAACGGCAGACGTCGTATCGTAATATGAAACTAGTAATGATTGGCGGGCACACTCGAAATATCGGCAAGACTTCGGTCGTCGAAGGCATCATCCGCGCGCGGCCCGAGTTCAACTGGACTGCAGTGAAGATCACTCAATTCGGTCACGGAGTTTGTTCGGTGAATGGTGAAGCTTGTGGCTGCTCGGTGAGCGAGCATCAGTTCTCGATCACAGAAGAGCGCGCCGCCGATACCGGAACCGACACTGCTCGCTTTCTTGCGGCGGGTGCGCGACGATCGTTGTGGGTGCGCACGAAGCAGGGCGAATTGTTCACGGCGCTTCCGAGCTTCAAACAGAAGATTAACGACGATGAATTCGTGATAGTCGAAAGCAACAGCTTGCGCCGCTTCATGAATCCGACGGTTTATCTTCAAGTGCTCGACGTGTCGAATCCGGATTTCAAAGTTTCGGCTCGCCAGTTTTTTGATCTTAGCGACGGCTACGTCCTCGTAAGCCGTCCGGACGCTTCGCCAGTTTCTGATAACGCTGCTTTATTGATGCACGAGGTTCAGAAACAAAAGCCCTGTTTTATCGTGAGTGAAAGAGATCGATTCATTAACGATGAAGTCATCAAGTTTATCGAGACCAAGCTCGCAATTGGGAACGACGATGTTGAGAGACGCCTACAACCGGCCTGTTAAGGACCTGAGAATTTCGGTCACCGACAGGTGCAACTATCGATGCACATATTGCATGCCGCTGGATGAGTATGTATGGATTGACCGGCATGAAATTCTCACCTTCGAAGAGATCGCGCGGCTCGCTCGCTTATTTGTGGGACTTGGCGTTAACAAGATTCGAATCACTGGAGGCGAGCCGCTTGTTCGAAAGGACCTACATCGGCTCATAGGCATGTTGAGCGTTCTGGACGGCGTCGACGATCTTTGCCTCACTACAAACGGATCGCTGTTGTCCGAACAGATCGAGGAGCTGGCCGCCGCGGGCCTGAAGCGTCTCAACGTCAGCGTGGACACTCTCGATGCTGAAAAATTCAAACGAATAACCAAGCGCGGCGACCTATCCAGGGTGATCGACGGTTTGCATGAAGCTAAGCGGCTCGGACTCGATCCGATAAAGATCAATGCGGTGGTCGAGCGAGGCTTGAATGACGACGATATCATTCCGCTGGTTGAGTATGCTCGCGAGAACGGCTTTTCAATGCGCTTCATCGAGTACATGGACGTCGGAAACTCGAATAATTGGATTTCAGAGAAGATGGTATCGAAGAAGGAAATTCTCGAACGAATCTCCGCTCGATACGCTCTAAGAGAAGTCGGCAGAGAGGGTGGCAGTGCGCCGGCGGTTGATTATGAATATATGGATGGCCTCGGCGAAATCGGAGTTATCGCGTCGGTGACCGAGCCTTTTTGCTCGAGCTGCACACGCGCCAGGTTGACCGCTGATGGAAAACTGGTTACGTGTTTGTTCTCAGACCTAGGCCATGATCTTAAAACGATGATGAGGAGCGGCGCCTCTGACGAGCAACTGCTTGAAGTCATCCGTTCGATATGGACGAATCGGACTGACCGCTACTCCGACGAGCGGCTCGCGGCAATGCAATCCCCCCAGGGTTACAAGCCAAAGGCTCATCACAAGATCGAGATGATAACCCTGGGGGGATAAAATCTAATGGCGACTCGCGGCCGCAGCTTTGTTGTAATCGTCAGCGGTTTGCGGATTTGCTTCAACTGAATCGGTTCCGGCCACTGGTCCTTTCGCCTTGGCCAGCTCAATTACTCCCGAGACCGCATCAGCGGCGTTCACTCTTCCGTATCCGTATCGTGGATCCCACCCGTCATTGCCCGAGGGCTTCGGAGGAGGATTCTTTCGCGCCGCCTTGATCAACAGGCTCTTGATCTGATCCGCTGTAAGCGAAATCCCTCTCGCTGTTGCCTCAGCCATCATCAACGCCACGATACCAGTCACAGCGGGCGCGGAAAGACTTGTCCCGGTTTGCCGATTTCGGCTGACATCCCTCGAATCCGCAACAAGGACTTGTACGCCGGGCGCTGAGACTTCGGGCTTGTTTCTGCCGTCGCGGGTGTTTCCCGAACTCGAGTTTTCGAACAGAGGCTTGTTGTCGCGATGAGCGTCGTAAGCTCCCACAACGATCGTCTTCTGCCCGCACGAAATGGAACCCAGCGTGCAGTCATCGTTGACTTTGTAAGGCTCACCCTCTGCGGCGACGAGTCGGGACTGGCGAATTTCGTCACGCTCGATCCATGCGTGAAACGTTCCGTCGCCTTCGATTGAGTCACCTCGCAGTTCGATCGTCCAGTCTCCATCGAGCACATTTCCATCCGTGAAAATATCGATTGTATTGTCGCCGTTGTTCGGGTCGTTCAGACGATTGTGCGCGGATATGATCCCTTGCCCGACGTTTGCGGAGCGATAAGCTCCCGGCTCGACGATCACCTGCGGCACGTTTTTTGGATCGATTATATTCAGCGTGAGCCGGTCCTTTCCTGAGAACCACACCTCGAGCTCGTTGCTCGAAGGATCTTCGGGAGGAATACGCCACTTGAGGCCGACCTTCGCTCCGTTTTTCACGTGACCGAAAGCGTGGATGCTTCGGCCCGCGGAGTTTCCGGCGGCTACTACAACCGCGCGATTCGGTGTATCGCCGATCAATCGATCGATACCGAGTTCGACAAGTGAAGATCCATCGTGAGGGCCGCCGCTAGTCGCAAGTGACACGTTGATTACACACGGCCGGTCGCTCGCGAAATCGAAGATGTACTGAATCGCTTCCAGCAGTTGTCTTGTCGCTCCGAAGGAGTTGTCGAGCACCGCGGCGCTTTCAATTGGAACTTCCTTGGTTGATAGCTCGACGAAAACGATGTCGGCCTGGGGAGCTACGCCGGCGCAACTTGTGCCGAGCCCGTTTCCCGCAGCTACATCTGTGACGGCGGTTGCGTGAGCGCCCAATTGCAGCGAGCTGTTCTCCGAAGGTGTGTAGCACAGCGCGGCATACGGGTCGTCTTTTTCGAGCGCGCTATCGATCTCCGCTTTTCGATGTTCGATGCCGTAACCGAAGCGCGACGGGCTGCGCGGATTGGCTTCGGCTCTCTGATCCCAGAGCGCAAGTATTCGACTTGTGCCGTCCGAATTGCGAAAGTTCTTGTGCACGAAGTCCAATCCGAAATCAATTATCCCGATGATTACCCCCTTGCCTCCTTGAGCCAAATTGCCGGCCGGCAGCAAAGCTTGAGATGAGGAGGTCTCTTCGCAAGTCTTCTCGAGACACGGGCTCAAACGCCGAGACGCTTTCAGGCTCTTGACGAACGGATACGCGCGAAGTCCCTCGATGTAATTGTTATCAATGGGGATTCGCGCGGTGACGATCCAGCCATCATCTTTCTGAACCGGGTTGATCGCGGTCACGACGCTGACTCCGCCGAGCGACTTGAACGCGTCAAGGTCGGACACTCGAGCGATTACCGACAGCTCATTCTCGCCTGACGATGAGGATGCAAGCTTTCTGATTCCCTGATCCTGCACCAGCGAAATTACTCGGCGCAGATGCGGGTCCATTTGAAACGGTCCGCTCTCAGGTTTCGCAGCCTTAACATACTCAGGAAGTGGGGCCGCGCAGTTTGCGCAGTTCTTCCAATGCGGGACGACAGACCGGCAGTTGTAACAAATGACATTCATAATTGAGTTCCTTTCTTGTCGACGACAGAACCGCTTCACGAGCCAGGGTAGATTAGTCGAATCGATTCAATGCGTCCTTTAACTGAGAGAAATCATACTCATTGCGCTAGCGCAGCTTTCCATCATGTACCTGTCGGTTTTGTAACCAGGTTGCACGCTTGTTGGCCTGAGTCCACCGCCAGGTCATTGCGACCGGCTACCCTCATACCGTAGGGGTTATTGCCGTGCGGGATAACCTGTCTCAAGTCAAACATTTTTTTTGCGCCGGACACGGGCTCAAGCACTTTTGAATAGATCGTGAAGTCGGTATCCGTTTGATCCTCACTCGGCAGTGTGCACGTGTTATTGATCTTGACCTCGTATCGCGCGTTCGGTTTCCAGCTCAGTCTCTCAGGCTCGCGCCCTCCGTCGCTGATGACCACGGCATTGCCGGCCCGAGGCAGACACGTGATATCGGCGGCCACGATGAAGGCAATCTTGCCGAGCAATTTGAATCGGCTCGCCGTAGGTTTGATCTCACCGAGAGCGAAGCTAATCGCCTCCTTCTTCTCGGTGTAGAAAAGCCCGTTTCGAAACGTCAGCTTGGGGCTGAGGCCGAAAGAACCACTGTTCTTTTTTGCCTTGAGGCGCTTCTTATGAACTTCGGTCTCGATGTCGAGCACCCACCGAAAATCATGCGGATCTCCCTTGTCGTGTTTGCGGTCGAAGCGGGGTTTGGCAGCCAGATACGGCTTGGCATCGCGTTTCACCGAACCCTGATTCCTTTGTTCGAGATAAATCTCTATGTCATCGCGAAGACTGAGCGAGTGAGCGATCCGCGCCGACCGCTCATCAGCATGCGTTGTCGGATCCACCGCAATTTCGAAAATGTCCACAGTGAAATCGTGTTCGGGGCAGTTGACGATTTTTACTTCGCACTCGTTGTCGTGATTGAACTCAACGACTGCAAGCCCGGTGAAGAGAAAAGTGGCGAGAGTATTCGGTCTATCCAGGGGCATATCGATCGGTCTCCTTGCTGTGAGGCGAATCTGAGCGGCACTCCAATCTTTTATGAATGCGCCGCCCGTTTTGTTACATGCCCGGAAAAGAATCGACTGCGATATCCTGGATGGCTCGGCGTCGGTTGGCTAGAAACTTGCGCTTCCCCCGCCGATCAAGATGAAAGGCGCCCAAAGATTGGGTCGTTGTAAGCGTGAATCCTGACTGCGGAGCATGTCAAGTTGCGCCTTCCTCAGCGCCACTGCGGTGGAAAGGTGTTTATGCTTTCGATATTCGTGAAATGCGATCATCAAATCCGCCGTTGAATTCGAATCGACCGGCCAAAGACTTGCGATAACCATTGGCACACCTGCGGCTATAAACATTCGCGACATCCCGATCATGCCTTCTCCGTTGTAATAACGCTCGACGCCGGTTTGGCACCCGGACAGAACGATGAGCCGGGCGCGCAAGGGTTTCTCCCTGTAAATCTCATCTGCTCGCAGCAAACCGGTTTCCTCACCAGTTTCGTCCGCGGCGAGGAGCAACTTCGAGAGCATCGGCGATCGCTCGTCTACGACGTAGTGTGAAGCGAGGTGAATGACGTCGGCGTTCTGTAATTCCGTCTTGACGGCTTTCTTAGTGGCGTGTTCGTCGATCAAAAGTGCGCCCGATCCGTAGCAGTCAACAACCTTTCGTGCTTCCCTGGCAGCGGCCGGGAGGTCTCGCAGCCACGGAAACGCTGCGGGATCTATCGTGGGATTGCCAACGCTCAGAACCCTCTCGTCGCGCACCGATATCTTCTTCGCGGCTTCTGTCGAACACAGAAGATAAATGTTGGCGCTTGGGGAAAACGTCAACAAATAGTCGTTAATCAGATAACGACCATCCGGAGTTACAAGCGTGTTGAACGGCAGATAATTGAGCGCCTTCTCGGGGATTACGCAAATCTGCCTGTTTCTGTCCAGTTCCGATTGGATCGGGCGGATGAGGAGCTCATACAAACTCTCGGATTCCCGTCGCACATCTTCATCGCTTGACGACGCGGTTGACACAAGCTCGCAATAGTGAAGCACCCTTGTCTTCAGCTCACTGGCAGCAATCGGCACTGCCTGAACATTGAAGCAGCGATCGCGGAGAAGCCATATCAGCAATTTGTCATCCAGCACTGAGTACTCGAGTAGCTGAACATCGGGTGGCAACCCCTTCCTGATCTCCTCGAGCTTCAATGGCCTGGTTACATACGGCAACTTTATCTCAAGCTCGCCCGGCGTATTTGATACTTCTGCCGTGGTTCTCATCAAATCGAGCAGAGATCGGGCGCGCAGTGTTTCCGAAAGCTCGAACGCGGCTTCGTTGCTATGTAAGCGCGAATACTGAAAATCGACCGCCGCGTCGTACAGACCCTGTTCAACATCAAAGAACTTGTTTCGATTCTCTTCTTCGAGAATTCTCGCGCGATAGTCTTCCGCAAACTTCAGCACAACGTCGAGCGCGCCTTTAGCGAGTTGGTCGTTGCCCTGATCGATGTAACAAAGGAATCTTCCTTTGTAGGCTTCGTAGATGACGATGTTGTCCAGATTATCCAGCAGGGCGATCGCCCTGTTGTAGCACTGAAGAGCCTGATCGACTTTGCCAGCCTGCTTCTGAATGTTTCCAAGCTCTACCGACGAATAAGCCATCATACCTTTGCCGCCGGGATTAGCTGACAGATGCTGCACCGAGTCGTAACCGAGTTGCGCGTGATTTATCGCGTCCTGATAGCTCTTCAGCTTTGCCTCAATATATCCAAGATGCGAGTAAGAGACGTGAATGAACGCGGGGTCAGGAAGTGATTCGAGCGCAAGCAGGAGAGATTCCTTCTCGTAATCAGCCGACGCGGTGTAAAGCCCCATCGCCGAGAGCACTTCGGCCAGCGTGTCATAGTCTCGCCACATCTGTCTTGCGCCCGGCCAAAAATTGCGAGCCGACTCCAGGCAGCGGCGCATGTAATCCAGCGAGAGCTGATAATCATCAATGTACTTGTATTGATTCGCGAGTTGAGCGATGTTCTTGTGCGCGCCGTACCCGTCGGATAATTGTTCTGAAATCTTCAAAGCCTCCTTGGTGTACTGGGTAGCTTTCGACAGGTTGTGCGTATCCAACATTATGCTGCCAAGAGTGTTTGTCGCTTGCGCGAGCACCCAAAGAAAGCGATCATCGTTGCACACTTGCATCAAGCGCTCGAGCGTCGAGCGCCCAAGCTCCGATTGGCCTGCCCGCTGATAGCAGTAGCCCATCCAATACTCGGCGAAACAAGCCTCCCATTTGTCATCGGCTCTTTGAAATACTTCTCTCGCGCGGTTGAATTCTGCCAACGCGTCCGAAATTTCAGACTTTAGGCAAAGACTGTGACCTCGATTGATAAGTTCGTGGGCTTCAGCCAGGTGCTCAACGTTCGCGTCGGCTCGTTCTCCGTAAAATGCCGCGAGCCCCGAGACGAAGCGATCTTTCGCTCGATCGAGTTCCATCCGGCCCAGGTGAGACAGTGCTTCAAGACAGGTTCGAGATCGATTGCGGTCGTTCGTTTTCCGCGCATCGAAGAAGGCCGAGATCAATTGCCACCAGATCAAGTTACCGGTTACCGCCTCTCGAGCCTGGCTCGCCAGATTCCATTGCTTTGCATCGTCGCCGCTCTCGAAGGCGGCGACGAAATCGTTGAGCAAATCTTCAGGTTGGCGGGTTTCGCTCCGGCGGTCCTCTTCGAGCTGACGCAGGTGATCTCGCGCTTCTGAAGCCCATTTCGAAGTTGAATCTTTTTCAAGATACTTTTGCCAATCATCAATGGCTTCGCGACGCAATATCACGAACTCGTGATACAAAGCGCGATTGAAGAGCGCTTCGAGGAGGTTCGGATTAAGTTCGAGCGCGCGATCGAATTGCTCTATGCTCTTTGAGAGTTCTTCGATTCCGTTTGATTGCTGCTTTGCGCCGGTTCGACTCTTTCCTTTTTCGAAAAGCGCTACGCCATAGTCGTTATGAAGCTGTGCGTTATTGGGATCGGTTTCAAGCGCCTGTTCAAACTGGGCTTTTGCATCATCGTATCTGCGCTCAGCGAGATAGAGCCGGCCCGCGGCGTGATGCGTCGAGGCGTTCGGGTTTTGACGCACCGCGTCCAACAAAATTCGTTCGGCGAGGTCGCGATCGACTGAGTCGTGCGTATCGGTTGCGCCTCCTCGAGTATTCGGAAGTGTAGCGTAGTCGAGTCCTGATATTCTCGGTTCGACAGGACGTTCGCGACTGTAGGCGCGCGCAAGCGCCGCCATGCCTTTTGAGACTTCGGACTGATTGAAGAGCGTGCGCCAGATCCCGAACGCAAGGCCGAGAACGATCACGACTGACGCGGCGAGCTTGAGATAAGGGTTCGAGGATGAGAAGGTTTGCGTCCAACGCGATGACCGCGGATGAATCACCTCGATCGGGGCCGAGCCGGCCGTCGCCGACGCATACCGGCTAAAAGCGGTAGCAAAACTCACTTTGCGGCGACGTTCATCTGTGGAAAGAAAAGCGGTTTCAAAACGCTTACGCCGTTTTGCCGTGAGCGTGCCGTCAACGTAGTCGTCTATCAGTTCGTCTTCGCACACCAGGAGAAGATTGAACAAATCGTTGTCGATCATCAGCCGCTCTTCGAGCGCCTGCATATCGGCTTGATTGAGCTCCTCAAGCAGGTATCTTCTCAGAAAGCGTTCATCATTCACTCGGTTCCCCATGTTGTTCGCCCCAGTTGTTATCCCCTCATTTATCTATGACATTCTGCGGCAACATGTTTCACTTATCCGCTCAATTGAAGACAGCTTTCAACGCACGTTTGCAGACCTGCTCTGATTCGAAACGCTCGGAGTCGCAACGCATTAGGCGCGATTCCCAAACGCACGGCCAGTTCTTTTCTGTGAACTATTCTTGTTCGCTTTTCTGACTTGTAATATTCGAGCATTAAATCTCGATTGTCAGCCGTAAGCGTCTTCATACACTGTTCAAGGCATTCATACTCGCGCTCTTTTTCTTCCGCTGGAACTGCGGGCGGAATGTGCGGAGTCCGAATTCGCCTGGTGTGGTGCTCGAGACGTACGTTCCGCGCCACGCCGTAAAAATAAAGCGCGGGATCACCTATGTAGGTATCGGCCAGATCCCGCATTTTTCGGATTACTCGATTGATCGTTTCATCTGCGAGGTCTTCGCACAACGAGCAACCGCGGCACTCGAAGATCTTGATCAACTTGCGACGGATATCTTCATAACGTGTGCCGGCTCTTTCGCGATCCGGGTCGAGCCATGCCAGGAATCTGTCAAAGTCATCTTGATTGAAATCCCACTGACCTCGCATAGCTAGGCCTTCCCCAGTTTGTTGACCGATTAACTATGAACGGCAAGGAGTCCAATCTCGCCGCAGGAATCCGGCGCTTGCCACCCCCGGCGCGGTCGAGAGGTCGCTTACGGCCTGAGCGCGGCGAAATTTATCATGTCGCGCGTTGCGACGCAAAATGTTTTGGTCGTTGATTGAGATAACGGGAACTGTGAGTCGTAATGCTCGGTGAGTCGGTTAACCGAGGTCCCGAGTGGATCGAGCTACGAACCACGGCATGAGCGCGAATATGACAAGCATCAGTAGATAAACCGTGCCGGAGACCGGATCTCGCGTCGCGATGTATTGGGAAAGAGACAGTCCGCGTAGTCGCATTACGAACTCGAGCTCGGCGAGGAGCAGCAGTCCCAGGGCGACGACTCCACTGCCGACTGCGACTAGCCTCCGGCCCACACAGAAGCGCTTGATAACCAGCGCTCCAAAGATAATAGCGATTAGCATTAAAGGCATTTCAATCAACTCAGCGACTCGCTCGCCGAAGCGCGGAACCGTCCAAAGCACTCGTATCGTGCCGAACACGAAACCAAAGCCAAAGATGATCGCGAAATAGATGGTTGCCGCTTTGAGTATTTCGAGCAACGCGCAATTGCGAGAGGCGGGGCTCATCACGTGTTCTCCTCACTCGATTAGTGTGGGCGAATCGTGAACCAACTCATTGATGTGTCGCTTCGAAGGCAAGGTGTTACTTAACACGCTCTAAAAGATGCCGGGAGCTCGATTGTGTGCCTCCGAATTGTGGAAAACAGAATCCCAGGGTGTCAAAAGTTTCGCCTTTTTTCAGCGTTCGCTACGATCGTGGTAGTTGCGACAAACCGATGAGCGATATTGTCCACCATCACCCCAAAGCCTTCTATCGTCCTCACACCAAGCAGCGTAATGTCACCCGGTTCAGCAAAAACAACTTCATCAATCGTGTCATAACCTTCGGCGCTGAGAATGGCGTAACCAATCTCTCGCTCGATCCTTTGTTGAGTGGTGGTAGCAAAGACTCGCTTGCGTCGCGGTGTAATGCCGATGTCGCGTAAGAGATCTGCGGGAAGCCAGGTGAGCTCTGAACCAGTGTCGACCAGCGCAGACAACGGCTGAGTGGCCAGTTCCTCGTGCTTCGGATTGCGAGCGATGACATCGACCTTGAATGCGCTCATTGCTCTAAGATAACCGCCGTCATTCAGCGAGAGCAAGGCTTGCTTGGGCGGCTTGTCTTGCGCCTCGGAATATCGCGCTGATATGTTTGGCAGGGAAAAACTTATGGGCTTGATTCAAGTGACAACTACATTGCGGGCGAAGGAAAGAGCGCGAAAGAAATACGCCGCCGAGTTCTTAGTGGACATTGGAGCAACCGACAGCCTCGCGCCTGCGAACGAATTGAAGAAAGCTGGAATCAAACCTCGAGGCCGAATGGCTTACGAACTCGCGGATGGCCGGACAGTGGAATATGATTTCGGATTAGTAGAGATTGAGTTCATGGGCGAGCTGACGTCGGGCCGAGTGATCTTCGGCCCCGATAACGCAGAACCGCTGTTGGGTGTTACTGCTTTGGAATCGGTCGGTATTTGGGTTGACCCGACCACGCGCACGTTGAAACGTATGCCGGCAATCCCTTTGAAATAGTATCTGCCCGGCCTGTATCGATCTCTCCCAACTCAATCGCGAAATCGATTCAATTATCAAAGTGGTATCTCACATCGTTTTCGACTACCTCGCCGGATCTACAAAGCCTATTTACTCGAGAGCGTTCGCTGACGGTACCACTCGTCGATCTCGTCAACGGCCCATCTGTCCGCTTCGACGGCAAGCACGATTTCAACCGTCTCGCTAACCGACGTTTGCACGATCAAGCCGTTGACGTGAAGAAAGCGATCGACAAGGATGGTCGCGGTTCGCTTATTCCCGCCTATCCAGGGATGATTCTTGATCAATCCGAAGCAGAGCGTCGCCGCCTGGCGAATGAGGTCGGCGTTATCGAGAGCGGCCGCGTGGCGCGGGCGAGCGAGCGCCGATTCAATCAGCGGGCGGTCAAGAACGCCGAAGTGGGTCTCACCCAAGCGCCGCATAAGCATGATGTGGAGAGTGACTGCTTCCGCATAGCTGAGATAGCGTACTGGTTCAATCGCCAATCCGCTTCAACTCCTCGAACGTCTCCCGATACTTGTCGAATAAACGTTCGAAGTCCTCTTTCAATTCGTCCGAAGGCGGCGACAGAATTTCTGTCTCGATCCCACCTTCTTTGGGATAGAGGACTGCAAAGGAGCCAGGCGCGACCTTGAGGATCTCGGCCATCTCGGGCGGGATTTCCATAACCCAACCCATCTGAGTTTTTACTGGTGTGACTAACCCCGACATATGTCTTGCCTTGCGATTTCGTTGTCGTGATTGTAAGGAATGGCATAGGCTTCCCGCAACGGCGCGCGCTCAATTAGATACTCGCCACCGCCAAAGTCGAATACCTCGCGGTCATGAAATTTGGGGGAACTCGCTAAAAAGAGGACTTCGAACCGCCGAGGTCATAGCAAAGGCCACTCTAGTGTTTCCAAACTCTCTTGAAGAAAGGAGGCACCTGACAAGGCGCTTAACAGGAGACCGACCTCGATCATTAGCTCGTAAGATGTCATAAGCCGCCAGTATTACACGCGCCCAAAGACCTAAGCAACCTTAGGACATAAGCGTAAGGCCACACGTCTACAAGTCGATCACAGTCGATTCTGAGGAGTGCCGATAGTGAAGCCGTAACAGGGGTATTCGACAGACTCGCCCTACTAACCTTGCGTCACCGGATGAGCATTGCTCATTAAATAATCGTGGATCGATCGAGCCGCGCGCTTCCCATCACCCATCGCGAGAATCACTGTAGACCCGCCGCGGACTACGTCGCCGCCTGCGTATAAACCGGGGCGACTCGTGAGGCCCGTTTCATCAGTGACGATGTTGCCCCACTTGGTTGTGTTGAGGCCGGGTGTGGTTGATTGTACAAGCGGGTTCGGGCCTTGGCCGACTGCGACGATCACCGTGTCTACATCGAAGCTGTGCTCGGTGCCTTTGATTGGAACAGGCCTGCGACGGCCGCTTACGTCGGGCTCGCCCAGTTCCATGTCGATCACTTCCATGCCGGTGACCCAGCCGCTCGTGTTGCCGAAGAATTGAGTCGGCGCCGTCAGGAACTTGAACTCGATGCCTTCTTCCATCGCGTGCTCGACTTCTTCAGCGCGAGCCGGGACTTCGGACCGGGAACGGCGATAGACCATGGAAACTTTTTCAGGTCCGAGTCTCATCGCGACTCTGGCCGCGTCCATCGCAGTGTTGCCCGCGCCGAGCACTGCTACACGCTTGCCGACTCTCACCGGAGTGTCGTACTCGGGAAACTTGTAGCCCTTCATCAGGTTCACGCGCGTCAGGAATTCGTTCGCGGAATAAATGCCCGCGTAGTTCTCACCCGGGACATTCAGAAAGTAAGGCAGGCCGGCTCCCGTTCCGAGAAACACCGCATCAAACCCCTCTTCGTCGAACAGCTCATCTACCGTTTCAGTCTTGCCGATCACCGAACTTGTGACGAATTCGACGCCGATGTTTTCGAGCTGCCGAATCTCGATTCCGACGATGTTCTTGGGCAAGCGAAATTCAGGAATGCCATAAGCGAGCACGCCGCCGAGCTTGTGCAATGCCTCAAACACTGTAACCTTGTGGCCCATGCGCGCGAGATCGCCCGCTGCCGTAAGCGATGCCGGACCTGAGCCAACAAGTGCAACTTTTTTTCCTGTTGAAGACGCGATGAACGGCGTCGCGAACTCGCCGCGATCGATTTGATAATCGGCGACGAAGCGTTCCAAGCGGCCTATGCCAACGGACTTGCCCTTGATCGCGTTCACGCAACGAGCCTCGCACTGATCTTCTTGCTGGCAGACGCGACCGCAGATTGCGGGCAAGCTGTTCTTCTTGCGAATAATGTTCGCCGCTTCAAGGTAGTCGCGTTTGAGAATCGACAGAATGAAATGAGGAATGTTTATCTCGACTGGGCAACCGGCGATGCAAGTGGGATTCTTGCAGCTTATGCAGCGTTGAGCCTCCAGGAACGCCTGGTCTTCGGTGAAACCAATTGCTACTTCGCGAAAGTTTCTCCGACGGATATCTGCTTCCTGACAAGGCATCTCCTGTCGGGGCGCTTTGGGCGTTCGTTTGATTCTGACTTGCTCGGTCGCCAACTCCGTTCCTCCCTCTCTGCGCGCCTCGGCGTACTCTGCGGTGAGATTCTCTTTAACCGCAGAGGACGCTGAGGAACACAGAGGTCTAGACCAGCCCCTCTATCACGGCGAGGCGCTGGTTCTCGAAACGTTCCAACGCGACTCTCTCTTCTGCCGCGTAAGCACGATTGCGCAGGATCAGCGAATCGAAGTCAACAAGGTGGGCGTCGAATTCGGGACCGTCAACGCACGCGAAGCGAGTTTTGCCGTCAACCACTACACGGCATCCTCCGCACATGCCGGTGCCGTCGATCATCAGCGGATTGAGACTCACCAGAGTCTTGATGTTATAAGGCTCGGTGAGCTCCGCGACCGCGCGCATCATTGGCATCGGGCCGATCGCGTAGACCGCGTCGATGTCCTGACCTTCAAAGATCAAATCGCTTAGCGGATCGACTACGAGCCCCGGCCTTTCATAACTGCCATCATCGGTTACGATGTAGAGTTCGTCGCTCGCTTCGCGCATTTCGTCTTCGAGGATCAACAGGTTCTTGCTGCGAGCGCCGATGATCGAGATGACTTGATTGTCGGCAGCTTTGGCTGCTCGCGCGATTGGGAGGACTTCCGCGGTTCCAACTCCGCCTCCGACGCAAACCACCGAGCCGAAGCTTTCAATCGGCGTCGGGTGACCGAGCGGGCCAATCACATCCGCAAGCTCATCACCGGCATTCAGCGAGTTCAACAGGCGAGTGCTCTTGCCGACGCTTTGAACTATCAGCGTTATGCTTCCATCTTCTGTATTCGAGTCGACAATGGTGAGTGGGATGCGTTCGGCATATTCGTTAGCTCTCACGATCACGAAGTTCCCGGCTTTTCGTTTCCGCGCGATCTTCGGAGCTTCAATTTTGAAACGGCAGATTCCTTCCGCGATTTCGGATTTATCCAATATGCGATTCGCCATCAATCACCTCTTCTCGTCTTTAAAATTTCCGCGCCCAAACCATCCCCCACTTAAGGCTAGGGGCGTCCGAGAGGACGCCCCAAAACAGGCTCGAAAAAATGCGAGCAGCGAATGTGCGCGCATTGATCACAATTTAAATGGTTTCAGTTGAAGCGGCTATGACTGGGGTCACCACTCGCTGTGACGGCCGTCACACGCGTTGCCGATGGTCCAGTTGTCCAGAAAGATCTTCTTTACTAATAGCCGGACTTATTGTCCTGCTTCTGAAACGTTGCGTGCTAATCCAGCGAATGAAACACAGAGCTTCCTCCATGGTCTCTCTTGCCGCGACTGCCGGCTTCAAGATTCTCAGCCGTGAAAATGTTTATCCTGCGCTACTCTGAATCAACAAGAACGCTTCTGCTAGACGTCATCGGGCTGGAAGACCTTGATTCCCTTAACCCGCATGAAGTCCCCATCGTTTGTCGCGAGGTGAGATACACCTAGCCTGCGCATACAAGCCACTATCATTGAATCATTGGTAAGGAGACATGCGACCTGTCTTTCGGCGTATGCCGCTCGAAGGGTGGGCTCATCGGTTCCGATGATGAGCAAATTAAGACGGAGAATCCTCTCCGTATCTTCCCAGTACGAATGCAACGTCGGAATGCTGGCGAAGTTTTTCCGGAGATGACTCGCCAGATCTTTCGTGATAACTCCTTTCGAGAGAGCTTCCGCAAGCATGAACTTATGCGTTGCCTCGCTGACAATCTCGAACATCGAAATGCCTACGACGTCTTCTCGAGAGCATCTCTCTAAGAAAGCCTTACACTGAGCGGACTTCCCATTCAATCCGTACACAAATACGTTTGCATCGATAAAGACATCGATTCCACTAGGCAGGTCGTTCAGGGATCGGGAAGTCATCAAGCTATATGTCCAGCAGGTCAGGATCCTCGGTGATTAACCTCCATTCCTCAAGGGTCAACTCAATGGGCTCCGACTGATTCAAGGCCGCGAGAGATCCGGCTATCCTTTCTGCTTTTTCCGCCGGTCGAAACCGCTCTCTCTTAAGAGCTTCGAGCTCAGATAAAGGTACGGCTTCTTTTCTAACAACGGAGAGGGCAGGAGCGTTATTTGACGGCGCGAACCTGTAAACCGCCGTCCACTCATTCTTCTCCATTGATGCATCTTGCGAGGCGCCATTCCCCAGCAAGCCTCCAGCGTTTAGCGCCCGCCGCGCGTTGTCAGAATGAGGTACCCTAGGTTGCTTGCCCCTTTGACTGCTACTTTCCTGCAGCATCTCAGTCAATCCTCAACCCTAAAAGATCCAAGATTCCAATCTCGTCGCTTCTTAGAGTCTCTCCGAGTTCTTCAAAAGGGACCTCCGGCTCGAATTCGCGGTTGACACGAACAAATAATGCGTCCTTGTACAAGGCTGACCTGTCTACGATCCAGTAGCCGTCATCCCTATATATACCAAACCCGTAGGCGCGTACGCCTTCTGTATCGGAGGGAAACGCGTCCACCCTTACGAATTGTGCCGTTAGATCCAAAAGAGAGACGCTAGGCGAGCTAATGTGAATTGCTAGCGTAAGCAATTGCTTTTCGATCTGCACTCCGGCCGCTATTTGTAGGGCGCGCATCCCGGCGCGGGCTACGTCGGCGATCTGATTCTCCTCGTTCCATACGGGGTTTGTTACGAACAGAGTTGCCGCGCCAATCCCGGCCCTGAAAGTCGCTTTTCGATTAGGCAGTTCGAAGGCAATTCCGATCTCGCTCGCATTATCAGGGGCTCGGTTTCCAAATACGTTCTCAAGGGAAACCCCCCATTCGCGAAACGCTTCGAAGAGTTCAAGTGTAAGCTTCCCAGTCTGATCCCAAGCCATAAAAGCTGGATCGCGATATACCGCCTTGTACTCGAGGAACGATGCATGCAATTCCGCGTTAGACTTTTCGGTTACCATCCTGGTTGAGCCTCCATTAGCTACATATTCCACCAAATTGCCAATGGTATCAATGAAAGTTCTCCGATCTGCGTTTGGTGGGATTCGCATCGCTACATCTTTCGCGCCTGTATTTCCCTTTCAGAGGCTATGCGTTTTGAACCGCTTCCGCGAGCTTTATCAGGGAAGCCTTCGCGTCCCCGTAGAGCATCCCACAATTAGGTTTGAAAAAAAGAGGATTCTCGATTCCGGCAAAGCCTTTGCCCTTTCCGCGCTTGAGCACGACTACCGTGCGAGCCTTATCGACTTCGAGAATCGGCATTCCCGCAATCGCGCTCTTGGGATTGTCGCGAGCATCGGGATTCACTACATCGTTAGCACCTATCACCACGGCTACGTCGGTCGCGGGGAATTCAGGATTGATCTGCTCGAGATCGTAGAGCGACGAATAAGGAACGTTTGCTTCGGCCAGCAGGACGTTCATATGTCCCGGCATTCGTCCGGCTACCGGATGAATCGCGTATTTGACAGTTACGCCTCGCGCTTCGAGCATGCTAGCCAGTTCGCGAACCGCATGCTGTGCCTGAGCAGTTGCCATTCCGTAGCCAGGCACGAAGATCACCTGATTTGCGTATGCCAGCTGGACCGCCACGTCTTCAGCCTTGACCTCGCGCATCTCGCCGAGACTGCCGCCGAGGGTCACTTCAATCTCGGCCCCGAACGCGCCGAACAGTACATTGGTTATCGAACGATTCATCGCTCGGCACATCAGCACTGAGAGAATGAATCCGGAAAAACCGTCAAGCGTGCCCGCGATGATCAGAACGTTGTTCGAAATAGCGAAGCCCGTGGCCGCAGCAGCGAGCCCCGCGTACGAGTTCATAAGCGACATCACTACCGGCATATCCGCCGCGCCGATGGGCAATACCAGCAAAACGCCAAACACAAACGCGAGGCCGGCCATCGCGTAAAAGACAAGGTGGGCCGACGGAGCGAAGAACAAATAAAAGAACAACGAAATAGTCACGCCGAGCAACAACAGATTGAGAATATTCTGTCCGCGATAAGTGATCGGCGTGCCCCGTATCCAATCTTGCAGCTTGATGAAAGCCATCAGGCTTCCGGTGACAGTGATGCCTCCAAGCAAAACTTCGAAACTCAGAGCGCCCATTTTGAAAGTGCTGATGTCGACTCCGTGACGATAATATTCCGATACTCCAACAAGCGAAGCCGCAAGCGCTCCGAAGGCATGCGACAACGCGGTTCGTTGTGGCATTGCAGTCATCGGCACCCAAATTGAAATCGCTCCGCCGATGATCGAGCCGATGATCAATCCCGCAACGATCCATTCGTAGCTGATGATGTCTCGATGGAACAGAGTTCCGACGATTGCCAGCAACATCCCGATTTCGGCGAAGATCATTCCGCGCCGAGCCGTTTCGGGATGGCTGAGCCCTTTGAGCCCGAGAATAAATAGAATGGATGCGGCCAGGTAAGTGAGTTCGATTGGAAGACCCATCAGGCTCGCTTTTGCTCCTCTGTAGAGACTTTCCTGGGCGCGTTTTGACGCTTGAACATCTTGAGCATTCGATCGGTGATCATGAATCCCCCGACTACGTTGATTGTCGAAGCGGTCACAGCGATGAAGCCAAGCCATGTGCTGAGGGTGTTGTAGTGCGCGCCTGCGGTTACCAGCGAACCAACAAGCGATATGCCCGAGATCGCATTCGTCGCGGACATCAATGGCGTGTGAAGAAGCGGCGGCACTCGCGAGATGAGCTGGTAGCCCAGGAACGCGGCGAGAGCGAAGACATACAAACCTGCGATTATTACTTCGGTGCTCACGATTCGTTACCTCCAGCGAGGAGTTCAAAGCATGAGTTCAGGGTACCGATTTTAGTCGGGCAGTACTTTACCAATTCAACACGTTGATATTGCTATGCACTACCCGGCTAAAGCCGGTACTCTGAACGCCTGCTGCGATGTGCCCGCATTAACGCGCCATCGTTTCGAGCGCCTCCGCAACGCGAGCATTGACCACCTTTCCCTGATGCACAACACAAGTCGGGCCGACGACGTCGTCACTCAGGTCAATACTCAACTGACCCTTCTCATCAGTTAGAAGCTTCAAAAATGACGTGATGTTTCGCGAATAAAGCCGGCTCGCATGGACCGGCACAGTAGCCGCCAGGTTTAGCGGCGACATAATCGTGACCCCACTTCGATCAATGGTTTCACCAGGAGAGCTTACCGCACAGTTCCCGCCGGTCGAGCCCGCGAGGTCCACGATAACCGACCCGGGCTTCATGCCGTCAACGGCTTCATCGGTGACAAGCAGCGGAGCCCGACGTCCCGGTACCTGCGCTGAAGTGATGATCACGTCGGAACTGCGCGCCTGTTTGCTGATCAACTCTCTTCCACGGGCGAGCACTTCATCCGATAACTCGACCGCATAGCCACCCGCGTCTTCAGTTTGAATCCCTCCCAAATCGACCTGCAGAAACTTTGCGCCGAGCGATCGGACGTGTTCGCCGGCAGCAGCTCGCACATCGTAGGCTTCAACTACGGCACCGAGGCGTCGCGCGGTTGCAATCGCCTGTAAGCCTGCGACTCCAGCGCCCAGCACCAATACGCGGGCGGGTGCGATCGTGCCGGCGGCCGTCATCAACAGCGGAAACATTCGAGGCAGCCGCTCGGCTGCAAGCAGAACCGATTTATAGCCGACTATCGTAGCCATCGACGAAAGCGCATCCATCGTCTGTGCTCGCGTCGTGCGAGGTATCAACTCCATCGCGAATGCACTCAGTCCGCGCTCTATTAGTTGAATAAATGCATCCGGTTCATCAAGCGGCCTCAGGAATCCGATGACTGATGCACCGGAACGCATTCGAGCGAGCGCGGCATCAGTCGGACGATTGACGCAGAGCAGAACATCAACGTGGTCAAGAAGCTCGCTCGTGTCGGAAACAATTCGCGCGCCTGCGGCCGTGTAATCGGCATCACTCGATCCGGAAGCTTCACCGGCGCCGGTTTCGATCTCAACGGTCACTCCTCCGCCGATCAGCGCGCGCACAGAGTCAGGAACGAGCGCCGCCCGAGTTTCTCCCGGCGAGGCTTCTCGAAGTACAACGATCTTCATCTTGCTCCGGCTTTTTGAAGTTGCTCCGGCCTTTTCTGCGCGCTCAACTGGAAAAGCGGACCAGGCTCTCGGAGACCCACTGGAATTTAGACCTAGAATATAGCATCTTCAAACGCGACTTTGCATTCGACTGGTGTGAAGCGGTCAAAAAGTTTTTGCGTGTGCGTGGAATATTCGTGCTCAACCGCGGCATTAATCTTGTGTGTGGCGAGGTTTGTTTCGATAAGGTCAGAAGTGAGCGGCGAAGGAAACTCTCAGGTTTTGTGACCTCATGGATATGCTTCAACAACTTGAAGTAACGGCTGAGACTTTCGAACCCATCGACGCCGTAATATATCCTTCATTCAAGGAGAATCTTCCCGAGAAGGAAATCCACGAAGACAAATACCGCGTTCGATTCGCTCAAACGACGCAGGATCTCGACCAGGTCCTCAAGCTGCGATTCGAGGTCTTCAACCTCGAGCTCGGTGAAGGTCTTGAATCGTCGTTTCGGATAAACCGTGATTTGGACGAGTTCGATGCAACGTGTCATCACTTGATCGTCGAAGATGTTTCGACCGATAGAATTGTGGGCACTTATCGAATGCAAACCGCGGACATGGCTGCTGCAGGCTTTGGCTGGTACTCAGCAACGGAATTCGATTTGATGAGCCTCCCGGTCAGCGTGCTCGAGGATTCAGTTGAGCTGGGCCGGGCGTGCGTTGCTCGAGATCATCGCAACCTTCAAGTGCTTTTCCTGCTCTGGCGCGGGTTGGCCGCTTACGTCGCTCACAATAAAAAGAGATACTTGTTCGGTTGTTGCTCGCTGACGAGCCAGGACGCTCGCGATGGATTGAGATTGATGCAGTTGCTCGAGGAGGAAGGAAATTGTGACGAAGTTCTTCGAGTCACACCGATGCCGGGTTTCGAGTGCACGATCAACTCCGAAGACGACACAGAGCCTTTCGACATCAGCGTGCCGCGTCTCTTTCAAATCTATCTACGCTACGGCGCCAAAGTGTGCGGGCCTCCGGCGCTCGACAGGCGATTCAAGACGATCGATTTTCTGGTAATGTTCGACGTGTTCGAAATGGACGGACCAACAAGGAACCTTTTCTTCGGAGCATAACGAAAACCGGATGCGGCATCTGCGCGCGATTGTCCGAGCAAGTGAGTTGATACTGTGGACGCTGCTTATGTATGCAGCGCTGGTTCTCGGTCTGCCATTCTTCTTTGCATTCAGGACCGGCAGTACTCAATGGCGCAGCATCGTCTTTCACCGCTGGGCCGTGGTCACGGCGATCATCCTGGGCTTGAAGATTGATGTTACCGGCAAGCCACCGTGTCAGCCATTTCTACTTGTATCCAATCATCTCAGCTACCTTGATGTACTCTTGTTCGCTTCACGAATGAAATGCGTGTTTGTAGCGCGAGGAGACCTCGCTCAATGGCCGCTTGTCGGCGCTCTTTGTCGCGCTGCCGGCACTATCTTCATCAATCGCCAAAGCCGAATGGACGTCGCTCGTGTGAATGGCTTGATCTCGCAAGCGCTCGACGATGGGCGGGGCGTAGTACTCTTTGCCGAAGGCACAAGCTCGCGTGGCGAAACGGTGCTTCCGTTCAAGTCGCCCCTCCTGGAACAGGCTGCCAGAGCCAGTTTCGCGGTTTCGTATGCCGCGATAACTTATCGAACGCTCGAGTGCGAGCCGGCTCCGGACATCTCTGTGTGCTGGTGGGGAGGTATGACTTTTACCAAGCACCTGACCGGTCTGTTGTATTTGACCGAAGTGCAAGGCGACGTGATTTTCGGCGAAGAACCGATTCGCGCAAGCGATCGCAAGGTGCTTGCGCAGAGATTGAGTAGCGCTGTCAGAGAGCGCTTCATCCCCGTGGTGCAGACTCCAGGCATTCTGGCGGCCAATACTGGCAGCGCGCAGCTTGATGTGGAACGAAAGGCAGAAGTTTCGGGAACGATTCAATGAGGCCGGGACGCTTCAAAATATTCTTGCGATCTCGCTTTCTTCGAAGCTGGAAGTGGCGAATCGTTCTCGGCTATCTCGCCCTGCTGTCGGTCTCACACGTCGTTCGTTGGCAGCGTAGCGAGCCGCCGGTCGGCAACAGCGATTCCTCGGTCCACGTTCAAGCCGTTGACGGCGAACGACAGCTCGATCAAAACGTCAAGCTCGCCTACACTGAGTATCGATCGACCCAAGACCAGAATCAACCGACTATTATTCTCATTCACGGCAGTCCCGGCCGGAAAGAAGATTTCCGTTCACTCGCGCCGCGACTGGCGGAGCGTTATCGAGTCATTGCTCCCGACTTGCCCGGGTTCGGCGACTCGACTGAACGTGTGCCCGACTACTCGATTCGAGCACACGCTCGCTACGTCGTCGAGTTGATGGACGCGCTCGGCATCGAGCGCGCGAATCTGCTCGGCTTCAGCATGGGAGGCGGAGTCGTATTGAACGTCGCGGACATCGCTCCCTCGAAGGTTGAATCGATAACAATGCTTTCGGCAATCGGCGTGCAGGAAGCGGAGCTGCTTGGCGACTACCACGTCAATCATGCGCTGCATGCCGCACAGTTGGCGGCAATATGGTTATTCGAAGAAGCCGTGCCGCATTTCACGAGTTCTGCGCATTCGATGCTCGGCCGATCATACGCTCGCAATTTTTACGACTCTGATCAGCGCCCGCTGCGCGGCATTTTGTCGCGTTACGAGCAGCCGATGCTGATCATTCACGGCAAACGCGACGTGCTTGTGCCGTTTGAGGCCGCGCTCGAACATCATCGCCTCGTTCCGCAAAGCGAGGCCGCCTTTCTCGATGACAATCACTTCATGGTCTTCGGGAAAAGCGCGATGCTCGCGCCGCGGATCCTCGACTTTCTTGACAGAGTTGCGCAAGGCAAGGCGCTGACTCGATCGACTGCCGAACCCGACCGACTTGCGCGAGCTGCGTTGCCATTCGATCGCGCGAGCATACCTAAAGCGGTGGGTGTGACCCTTGCTGTTTTGATGATGCTGATCGCGGCATCGACCCTGGTGAGTGAAGACCTCACTTGCATCGCGGCCGGCGTGATGGTCGCGCAAGGGCGCGTGGACTTCATTGCTGCCGCGCTTGCCTGCTTTGTAGGAATCTTCGTCGGCGATGTTTTACTCTTTTTCGCGGGTCGTTTCTTCGGCAGAGCGGCCCTTCGCAGAGTGCCGTTGCGATGGTTCATTCGGCCGAGTGATGTCGAGCGCAGCTCTGCGTGGTTCAATCGTCGCGGTCTCGCAGTGATCGCCACCAGCCGCTTTGTTCCTGGAATGAGACTGCCGACCTACTTCGCGGCCGGCTTGCTAAACACCAATCTATTTCGCTTCTCGATCTACTTTCTTCTGGCGGCGACCGTGTGGACTCCGCTGCTTGTCGGATTGTCGAGCGTGCTTGGCGCTGAAGTAATCAAGTCTGCTTTACTTGCGAGACAAGGCGCGCTCGTTCAAATAGTCGTATCGGGCGCGGTCTTGTATCTGGTCGTGAAGCTTTTGATCGCCGCGACAAGCTTTCGCGGGCGGCGATTGCTTCTGTCGAAGTGGCGAAGGCTCACGCGATGGGAATTCTGGCCACCGTGGGCGTTTTATCCGCCGGTGCTGTGCTACGTTATTTGTCTCGCGGTGAAGCATCGAAGCCTCACTGTTTTCACCGCGGCTAACCCATCGATACCAGCGAGCGGGTTCATAGGCGAATCGAAACTCGAAATACTTCGAGGCCTTTCAAGTTCTAACAGCTTCGTCGCTCGTAGCTCGTTGATTGAAGGCTCGCTTGACTATCAAGCAAAAAAGAATGCAGCAAATCATTTCATAACCGACAGCAATGTCAGTTTTCCAGTAGTCTTGAAACCCGATCAAGGTCAGCGTGGGCAGGGAGTCGCAATAATTAAATCGACAGAGGAGTCGGAACGTTACCTTTCACAAGCGACCGTCGACACGATCATCCAGGAGTACGCCTCAGGCGATGAGTTCGGCGTGTTCTACTGTCGGCAACCGGATGAACCTCGAGGACGAATCTTTTCAATCACCGAGAAGAAATTTCTTGCGGTCACCGGCGATGGCGAGAGCAGCCTTGAAAGGCTGATCCTCTCAGACGACCGCGCGGTGTGCATTTCGAGAATGCTGCTCGACAGGCATCAGTCTCGTTTAGGCGAAGTACCTGCCAGCGGCCAGCGCGTTCAACTAGTCGAATTGGGCACGCATTGCAAAGGCGCGATGTTTCTGGACGGGAGCTGGATCAGAACGCCCGAGCTTGAAGAAAAAATCGATGAGATCAGTCGTTCGTTCGAGGGATTTTATTTCGGTCGGTTCGACATTCGAACGCCTTCGATCGAGGATTTCAAAGCGGGCCGCAACTTCAAGATCGTCGAGCTGAACGGTGTCACGTCCGAGGCGAGTCACATTTACGATCCGACCAACAGCTTGCTTGATGCCTATCGAGTACTGTTCGAACAATGGCGGCTCGCCTTCGAAATCGGCGCGAAGAATCGCGAACGCGGCGTTCGGCCGAGTTCGCTAATCGAATTGTTCAAAGTGGTGTCGGACTATCACGCGCGGCCTAAACCTCGTTACGTCTGATCGTCAATCTGCCCAAGAAAATGCCGCAAGCTTCGTTCATTCTCGTAGCGTTCATAGCTTTGCAATCACCCTGGAGTGGGCTCGGCGTACTCAACGCGCTTGCACTACCGCGCACAAGCGCACCGGCTCGTCAATCAACCAAGGTTGATGCAATCAATCGAACCGGCGTGTTTGCGAGGAAAATCATTGCCGCTTCGTATCCGCAGTTGAAAGGGTCAGACATACGAATCGAATCGTTCGCCTCGCAATCCGATTATTTCAAGGCTCGCTTTGGTTATCCTCAATATTTCTTCACCCGCATGCGCTATTTGCTGTTCGTGAATCCCCGCGTGTTCGAGTTGCACGCGCCGGAAGCGGGAGTGCGGGCGATCATCGCACACGAACTCGCGCACGCGTTGTATTTCAAGCTGCGAAATCGAGTGCAGCTTCTCGGGCTTGTGCGTCTGACGTCGAAGCGATTCACGGCCGAGTTCGAAAGGTGGGCGGACCTAAAGGCGATATCGCTGGGTTACGGCGAAGGTTTGAAGGAGTATCGCCGCTGGCTCTACAAGAACGTTCCGGCTTCGCGCTTGGCCGAGAAGAGGCGAGATTATTTCTCGCCTGAAGAGATCGATGCTATTGAGCGAGCCTCGAGCAGGCGGCCTGAATTGCTCGACTATTGGCTCATTCACGTGCCGCTCAGTCTCGAACAGATTCAAGCGAAGCACTAGGTGCGGGAGGTCGTCTGATGCGCGAACGTCTCGAGCGTATGCTGTCAAACTTGATTGGCGATCCGCGTCATTACTCGATCGAGCGCCGCTTGTTCAACACGATCAGCCTGCTCAACGCAATCGCTAACATCGGAGGAGCTTTCACGCTGTCGATGGCTGAAAGCCACGCGTTTTTGTTTGCTCTTCATCTTGGGACCGGACTTCTGTTTGCAGTCTTCTATTATCTGTCCCGGTTCACGGAGGCCTATTATTTTCTATACTGGCCGTTCGTGACACTGATCATTGTTTTTTTGTTTATCAATTCTCTGTTCAACGCCGGCTCGCTTGGCGGAGCGCACTACTACTTCATTCCCGCGCTTGTGATCGGAGTCATACTCTCAACCCGGGGATGGACGACAGTTACTGCTTTCATCGTATTCGGCTTGACCACACTGTCGCTTTTTCTACTCGAGGGTTATCACGCGAGTTGGATTACACAGTACGGTTCGCCTGGCGAAAGAGCGCTCGACGTCAGCAGCAACTTTTTATTCGTGCAGTTTCTTACCGGGGTTTTGGTGGTAGTTCTGACGAAGAACCTGAACCAGGAGCGCGCCAAGTCCGATTCCTTGCTGTTGAACATCCTGCCCGCAAGCGTTGCCGAAGAATTGAAGTCAGAAGATTCGGTGGCGCCGCGTCACTACGAGAGCGCGTCGGTGTTATTCACTGACTTCGTAGGCTTCACTCAAATCGCGGAAGGCATGACTCCGGAGCAATTGATCGATGAACTGGATCATTGCTTCAGTCGATTCGATGAAATCGCGCGAAGACACAATCTCGAAAAGATCAAGACGATCGGAGACTCATACATGGCGGTTGGCGGCGTGCCTTTAGCAAACAACACTAACGCCGTCGACGGCGTGCGGGCAGCGCTTGAGATCCAGCAATTCATGCTCGAGCTTTCCGAGAGAAAGAAAGCGCTCAATCAACCGTGCTGGCAATTGCGTTTGGGAATTCACACAGGACCTTTGGTGGCGGGAGTCATAGGCCGCGAGAAGTTCGCCTACGATGTTTGGGGTGACACCGTTAACACCGCCAGCCGCCTGGAATCTGCGGGTGTCGCCGGCCGGATCAATATTTCAGAGGCGACCTACGAACGAGTGAAAGACTCCTTCGACTGCGAGTACCGAGGCAAGATCGCTGCCAAGCATAAGGGCGAGATCGATATGTATTTTGTGAACTCAATCCGCTCCGATGAGGGAATAAAAAGCGATTGATTCGGGATTGAACCTCTAGAGAACGCGGTTCAGTAAAGACAAGAACCGGGACGAGAGGAGTAAAAGATGACGCTTACTAAGAGTCAGAACATTTTGAGCTGGATACTTCAGATCATAGTTGCGGTGATTCTCTTTCAGACTCTGTTCTTCAAATTCACCGGAGCTGAAGAGTCGAAGTACATATTCTCGACTCTCGGTCTTGAACCGTGGGGCCGAATCGGATCTGGAATAGTCGAATTGATTGCCGTGATTCTGTTGCTGATTCCGTCGACCGTTACAATCGGCGCAATTCTGGCGATGGGCACGATAGCCGGAGCGATCTTCAGTCACCTCACCAAGCTCGGAATAGTCGTAAAGGACGACGGCGGGCTGTTGTTCGGTCTCGCAGTCGCCGTGTTTGTCCTCAGTGCCGTAATTCTATTTGTGAGGCGCAGCGAAATTCCGATCGTCGGCAGCCGCTTCTTTGGAAGCACATTGTGAAAGCGAGTTATGGCGCGAAATTCTTTCAGGCCGGGAATAATGTCGGTAGCTTGCGGCATAGAATGAATGAGAGCGGCTTAGTCTGAAATCTTTTCGATTTGGCGAGAGGTCTCTTGATATTTCGTCGAAGCGCACCAACAGAAGACTTCGAATCGGTTGCTTTACCGCACCTGAATGATTTGTACCGGACTGCAACTCGCGTGATCGGGAATCGCACCGAAGCTGAAGACCTGGTTCAGGAAGCTTACCTGCAAGCGTGGAAGTCGTTTCATCGCTTCGAGCCCGGAACCAACTGCCGGGCGTGGTTGTTCAAGATTCTATTTCACGTGATACAGCACCATCGGCGAAAGTGGCACAGCTCGAAAACGGTTCAGGAGAGTGAGGATTTGCTTTTTCAAGACTCAATCACGTACGAGCCGCCCGTGCCACAGGACTTGAGCGATGAGGAGGTGCTTGCTGCGCTTGAAAAAGTCGCAGTGCAGTATCGCGAAGTGGTCCTGCTTGCTGACGTGCAGGAGTTTTCTTACAAAGAGATTTCAGCGACTCTTGGAATACCGGTGGGGACGGTGATGTCGCGTTTGAGCCGCGGACGAACATTCTTGAGAGTTGAGCTGTCAAGTTTTGCCGATGGTTACGGAATAAGCGGGAAGGGGAAAAGAGCATGAAGGTTATCAACTTAGAGAACGGCTACTGCAATCGCATTCGACCGTACCTGGATTCATATTTGAATAATGAACTGCTGGTGGAGACCAATCACGAAGTGCTCAAGCACATTGAAGCGTGCGCGGCGTGTTCTCAATCGTTGGAGGATCGAGTGCGAATCAAGTCTCAGTTGAAGCGCGCGGTTATGCAGGATCACGCGCCGGTGGCGCTTCGCGAACGCATTAGTAGTGATCTGCGGCGACGCCGCGGTTTCAAATTCAGCTCGTTTTCTTTTGTCCTTGCCGCTGCCGCTGCGATGCTCGTGATAATGCTAACGACATTCTTTACGTTTAGCTCACGAACAAAGCCGCTGTCTCTTCAAGCTCACGTAGCAACTAACGATTCCGAAGGACAGGTTCTGAAGATCGGCTTCGAAGATCACGTCTTCTGCGCGATCGATCATCAACTAGCCAACAGGCAATTCACTGCAGAACAGATGTCTGAGAAACTCGGACCCGAATATGCCGGTTTGATCGATGTAGTTAGAGCAAAGATGCCCAAGCCTTTCATCGTAATCGTCGGCCATCGCTGCCACTATCAGAAGCGCGAGTTCATTCACTTGATTATGAGAAATCAAGACGAAGTAGTATCGCTCATAATCACGCGCAAGAATGGCGAGTCATATGGCGACGCAGCTACAGCAATACAGGCTACAGGCGTTCAGATCCATCAGTCGGACTGGCATAACATTCAGGTCGCGGGAATGGAAACAAGAGACTTCCTGGTTTTTGTAGTTTCAAACAACGCGAAAGAGGAGAACGCAAGGATCGCATCGAGCCTTGCGCCTACAGTTCGCGATTTCCTCGCGCGATTGGAAGCGTGAGACTCGATCACCTTGGAATTGATATGGAACGAAGTCGTAAGAGAGTTGTGATCCTCGGGGGCGGGTTTGGAGGCGTTTATACCGCGCAGTATCTCGAAAAGGCGCTGGGACGCCGCGACGATTTTGAAATCGTACTCGTCAACAAAGAGAACTATTTTGTATTTCAACCGATGTTGCCTGAAGTGATTTCCGGCAGCATCGGAATCACCGACACCGTCAGCCCGATTCGCCGGCTGCTCCCGCGCACGAACGTTCACGTTCGCGATATCGAATCGATAGATCTTAAAAACAAGACGATCACGACAAGCCCCGGCTTTCGCCCTCACCCTCACGTTATCGAATATGATTATCTGGTCCTCGCGCTCGGCAATGTGACTGACTTTCGCGGACTTCGTGGACTGCCCGAACACGCGCTTCCGTTCAAGAACCTGGCCGATGCTCTGCATCTTCGCAACCACCTCATTCGCGCGCTTGAAGAAGCGGCCATCGAAACCGATGACATGGAACTTCGCCGGCAACTGTTGACCTTCGTCGTGGCCGGTGGAGGTTTCTCAGGCGTCGAAGTAGCCGCGGAATTGAACGACTTCGTTCGCGATGTAGCTCGCAACTATCGAGGCATCGATCCAGCCGAGATTCGTGTCGTGTTGGTGCACTCGCAGGATCGGATTCTGCCGGAGGTTTCTGAAAAGCTCGCATTGTTCGCGCAGAAAATCCTGATCAAGCGCGGCGTCGAAATAAAACTGAGGACGCGGCTTGAAGCGGCGACCGGTGAGGAAGCGATACTTGCGGGCGGCGAAATGATTCCGACTCGAACGCTTGTTTCAACCGTTCCCAGTTCTCCTCATCCGTTACTCGAATCGCTCGATTTGGCAAAGGGAAAAGGCGGGAGACTTATCGCCGACGCTTCGCTTGCGGTTCAAGGCTCGGATTCAGTTTGGGTGCTCGGCGATTGCGCTCAGATACCGAGAAAAGATGGCGGCTTCGCTCCTCCAACAGCTCAGCACGCAATTCGCCAGGCAAAGACCGCCGCTAGTAACATCGTTGCCGCGATCCGTGGTGGATCGAAGAGCGAGTTCGCATTTGGAGGCCTGGGCAAGATGGGAGCGCTGGGCCATCACTCGGCGGTTGCCGAGATCATGGGAGTCAACATCAGCGGCTTTCTGGCGTGGTGGATGTGGCGCACGATTTACTTGATGAAGCTTCCAGGATGGGGACGACGCCTGAAGGTCGCTACATCGTGGACGTTGGATCTATTGTTGCCGGCCGATCTGATTGAGCTGAAGCTGTCGGGCTCGCAAGGAATCACGCAACAACATTTCGAACCGGGCGAGGAGGTTTTTCATCAGGGTGACCTCGGCGATCGAATGTACATCATCGTGAATGGCCAGGCAGAAGTTGTTCGAGACGACGCCGGCATCGAGCGCAGGCTTGCGAAGATTGGCGCAGGCGAATACTTCGGCGAGATGGCTCTCTTAAAACAGAGCACTCGAGGCGCGACAGTCAGGTGTGTTGCGCCCATGGACGCGTTGAGTCTGCCCAAGCGCGAGTTCAGCATGCTTGCGGCTTACCTGCCGCAGGTGCGTGAATCGCTCGAGGCGGTGATGGAACTACGATCGCAGGCTAATGCTCGACTCTCCGCCGGACGCTAAGTAGGCTGCGATGTCGTCTGGTTTCAAGAGACGCTTGGTTCACTGATCGGTAGGGCCGAGATGCGCAATGTCGCAGCACAAGAGGAAGCCGAGGACTTCAACAACGCCAGTCTTCTCCCTCGGTTTCTCCATTCTTCTTTACGTCAAGGTTCATTTGGACGCACGCCCTCGCCATCGGTTACTCGCCCGCTTACCTCAACGAGAACGCCGACGGCATACGACAGGATTGGCCGCGGATTTCTCTTCCTGACACGAAACAGGCTCTGGAAGCCTCTGCGGAGTTAGGCCATCAAATCGGCGCGCTGCTTGATACCGAGACCGCCGTTGCAGGCGTCACATCTGGAAAGATTCGAGCTGAACTCAAAACAATCGCAGTCGTCGCGCGTGTCGGCGGCGGAGCATTGAACCCAGACGCCGGCTATACCTGGCCCACTGGCTGAGAGAAGCAGTTCGACGCGACCTGCTGTCTGGAACGACGCCCCTGTCGGGGCGTGGGACTAATCGTCTTCCTGCGTCCGCTGATACTCCGCTTCTTACTCATACGGCACATTTTTCTTTGGTGCATCAGAGAGATGTATAGTACAATGCCGTCGATTTTATTGAAACACAAATCATCTATGCCGCCACCGTCGGGCGGATTGAGGCAAAGTTTTATCGAATGTGGATCAGAGCGACTAAGAGCTTATGCTCGTAATCTTGTCCACATAAATAGCGCGAGCGCCAGAATCAGCGCCCCGGTTCCGAAGTCGAAACCCGAGTGCGAATTCGCGCGGTTCGGAGATGCGGTTTGATCAACAGCTTTCCCTTTGTTGGGCAACGGCCTGCTGCTGCCTCCCACTTCGCCGGGGTCACAGATGCAGCCGGGCACGCCGCATTGGCACCAGTCACCCGACAGGGTGTGACCAGCCAGCGCGACTGTTGCAAACGGAGCGAAGTTCGTCTGTTTGTCACCAGCAATAGGTGACAAGACGAATGGAAGAATGAGTATGGAAACAGCCGCGAACAACAATCTTATTCTCACAGAGTTTTCCTCCTTTGGGCGGTTAGCTGATTCAGAAGCATCAAGTTGTTATGGTGGATTCTATCAACGATTCTGGTCGAAACTAGTCAGAGGTCTTCATACAGAACAACTCCTTCTTGCGTTGGGCGACAAGCTTTTACGGTTAGCCGAGGGTGCTCATACATTCCGAGACATGAACGCGCTAGGGCAGGTTAGCAAAATGCTAATGGCGCTGCCTCTGCCTCGGCAATATGAAGCTGCTGGTCGATACTATGAAGCGCTATACGTTCAAAGATTCGGATGCGGATATCTTGAAGAGGCAGCGCACCTGCTCGAGCGTGTGGCCGACGACGCCCCGCTTCCGTATAAAATGAGGGCAATTCAATCTCTTGGTGCGAATTCAATCCACAGGAGAGATTATCACTCTGCCCTTAGGCTCTATCGCGAGGCAGACAAATTTTCCAAACGTCTTGGTGACCGTGACCATGTAGGAACAGTTCGCACACAAAAGGATGTCGCGATCATTGCGAGTCTGGAAGACAATCACCGCGGAGCGCTGGCGTTGCTCGAGAACCTGTTTCCGCTCGCCCATCATATCCGCTCATCGCAGCCCCATGTCTACTACGACTACATGAACAGTCTCGCGGTGGAACTGGGTGAAGTCGGGAGACTCGAAGAGGCAAAGAACGTCTCTCGGATCGTTCTTGCGTCGCCGTTCGCGCCTGCCTATCCTGAGTGGCGCGAGACGAGCGATGAGATCGAGATCAAGGGATCGCGCGCGTCTCGATCCGTCGTAGGTTTTACTCAGACTCCCGAGGCTTCTAACATTGTTAGTTTGCCCGCATCCGATTCGCTGGATCTGCGCACCTCCATCGAACCCGATGTGCCGGGCTCGCCCGCAATAGTGCTCAGCATGCAGCAGTGGAAAAAGAAAATGACCAAACAATCAAACGGCGATCCTCAAGACAACAAGCCGTCGAAACCAAAGACAGACCCAGAGAAGCAAGCCAGGATCAAAGAACTCGAGGAATTGAACGAAAGAGAACTGCTGCTGATGATGATGGATAAGATGGGCGACGAACGGGTGAGCGACGATCAACTGCTCAGGGCGCTCATAATCCTGGAGGACCTGGAGCCGGAGAAAAATCAAGGCGCCTGAGTGCTTGTCTCTCGTGCTTCTCGCCTGTAACCTTTTCCGCGATGGCGTTGTGCCCGCGATGTAACAAAAGATCGGCTAAGCGATATTGTCCGGCGCTCAGGGGAAAGATTTGCGCTCTTTGCTGTGCGCGAGAGCGAATGATTGAACTCGCCTGCCCCGAGAATTGCCCTTATCTCATCGACGCGCGCATCAGCGCGGGCAAACGCGAAAGCGAGCTTCGAGCAAAGGAAGCAACCACAGTCTCGGCGTCAACTCCGGCGCTCAGCGATCGCGGGCTGACTGCGCTCGAGCGAATTGAGCGATCGATCGTCAACACTCAGCGCGGTATTGGGTCTCCACCAATTCCGGATCTTCAGGACTCAGAAATCCTCGCCGCCGTTGAGAACTCAATCAAGAATCTCGAAACTGAAGAGACCGGATTGATTTATGAGCATCGCGCTGATACGCCGAGGATAAATGAGTTGAGCGGCCGGATGCGCGACGGCTTGAGCAAGTTCGAGGAGCTACCGCCTGAAAGCCGTCCTCGGCGAAGCGAGATCATCAAGGCGTTGTCGTTTACGCGCGAGTCCGTAAGAGCGCATTTGAAGCGAGCGGCCGCGGATCCCGCAGAGTCACGTTCGTACTTTCGTTACATCTCTCTTTTCTACCAATGGCCCGAAGAAGCGACGCGGTCGCTCATCATTTAAGCCGCGGCGCCTTGATGGTCGAAGAAACACAAAGCAAAAGATTGGTCCATCGATCGCTGGCATGGTTGTCGCGAACACTTTCCAAGCCGAGCTCAACGAGCGCGCGCTTGATCGTGGCCGGCGCAATAGTCTTCCTGATGGCGTTCGGGGTTCGTCTTCTGCACTGGCAGGACTATCGACTGAACATCGGCAGTAAACAGAGCAGCCTTGTCAGCCGCTACCATCAGCAGGCGCAACGCATGCTCGATGGAGACGGCATTCTGTACCCGCGAGATAGTGACGAGCACGCGAGCACTCAGTTGTTATTACATCCGCCGGGTTATTCGGTTTTCATTGCAGGACTGTTCGCCCCGTTTGGGAAGTCGGACGACAATCTCGTGCTGGCGCAAATCCTCTGCGATTCGTGTGCAGCCGTGATGGTTTTTCTCATTGCAGTGGAGCTGCTTTCTCTAACAGCTTCGACTATCGCCGGATTGCTTGTTGCATTCTCGCCTCAACTTGCGCTTCACGCTTTAATGCTGTTGCCGGAGACTTTATCGGTGCTTCCGATTCTCGCAGCGGTCTGGCTTCTCATCAGAGCCGGAAAGAAGCCACAGCTTGCAACAATCATTGCAGCCGGCGCGATGATAGGACTGTCGTGCTGGTTAAGGTCTAACAATTTGCTGCTTGCGCCCTGGCTTGCGGTGCTGCTAATCCCGGCGCTGTTCGAGCGCGGCTCGCTGATCAAGTACGTCGCCGCATTTGTCGGCATGACAGTCCTGGTCATATCGCCGATCACGATTCGGAACTGGATTGTGTTTGGCCGGTTCGTGCCACTGTCGCTTGGATCAGGGATTACGATGATCGAAGGGATTGCCGATTACGATAAAGAAAATCGTTTTGGCATGCCCGCGAGCGACGCCCAGGCGAAATGGAAAGATGTCGAGTGGCACAACCGGCCCGACTACTCCGTGGGCTTGTGGCAGCCCGACGGAATCGAGCGCGACCGATATCGCTTCGCTCGAGGTCTGGACGTCATTCGCCGCAATCCAGTTTGGTTCGCGAGTGTGATGGTACGCCGAGCGGCTTCGATGTTGAGATACAACGATTCAATTTCACAAGGCTGGCCGGCCGACACCGCTCACGCTCCGATTCTCATAGCAGAGCCGCCACTCGGGCATCAACACGCGATTACCGAAGAGCCCGTATGGTCTGCTTCACCGGCTGAGATGCTTGGCGCCGGCAAAGTTTTGTCGCCGCAGGCCGACTGCGTCTTGGAAGATGGCGGGCTCACCGTGCGAGGAGACAATTCCGACTATGGCGATCAGTTCGCATCGGCGCCGATCACGGTGGATAAGAACACAGACTATGTGCTGAGAGTCCCGGTGAGTTTGATTCAAGGGCGAGTGGCATTGAAGATAACAAGCATTGGTCGGCGAATCATGCTGGCCTCATACGTGCCGACAACAACGGAAGCGGAGGAAGACGAGATCCCGGATGACGATGCAGCTGCCGTGAGTAACGCATTGACTCAAGCCTCGCTGCCATTCGCCACGGGCGCGAGAACGGACGTTTTGCTTGTGGTGAGCAACAATGGAGCGTCGCCAGTTGCCTCGCAAGTCGCTTTGGGCCAGGTGGAGCTTTTCGAGCAGGGACCCACGCCGGGCTTGTGGACCCGTCTTGTTCGTCCGGCAGTTCGCGGAGTTGAAAGAAACTTGTACACAACGTCTCACCTCCTTTCGCTGATTGCAGTAGGCATAGTCTTGATGGCCCTGGCCCAACGATGGAAATTGCTGCTCGTTTTGCTCGCTGTCCCGGCCTACTATTTGATTGTGCAGTCCACATTACATACAGAGTACCGATACATTCTGGCGATGCACTACTTTCTTTTTGTTATGGCTGCGGTGACCCTGGCTTGCGTTGGTGGGTTGATCCTAAAGACAATCAAGGCGCGGTTATGAAACTGATTCCCGCGTCTGACCAAGTCGACGCTGCTTGTTGTTCTTCCGACTCATGCCGGAAGGCCTTCAGAGTTTCATTAAGCACGAAGCACATCTTCGTCAAAACGGATAAAAGATAGATGTTCGCCTACCCAACAAAAACGGATTGTAAGTCAGTTTGACGATGGCTATAATCTCACTCCAACAGCCCGTCCGGGCTGTTGGGATTGCTTCATCTGGGACATTTCACAGTTACAAAAGGAGTAGCGATCGGGGATTCTTAGCGTGCGTCTTTACAGTAGTAGAGGCCCGCAGCGCAAGCCTTGCCAAGCCGACGAGCTGCGAGCCTCTTCGAGACCAACAACGGACAAACCATTGTACGGCTCGATGTGTTAGACGACTGAAGGAATCAAAAAGTCACAAAAGATTTAGCTTTGCGAAAAGATTTCTTCACTCGGTAGAGGCTGGCATGAGTTTGTCTGCGGTGTCTGCCTCGGAAGCGGGACGCGGGTGCGGTCTGCTTTCGGGCGGCGGAGCGCAGTTCATGCAAACACCGGTCGAAGAGCAAGCCGAACAAATCGGTCGAGTCAAATCTCCACGATCCACACCGCCCCTCAGCACTTTGCCTGAGGCGCTCGTTGGGCTCAAGCAATCGATATCTCAGTTTCTTGCGTTGTCTGATTCCACAGTGCGCTCGCATCCACGCAGAGGGACGTTGGTCTTAGCCTGCTTGTTTGTGTTCTTCATTGCAGTTGGTGTGCGGCTGTTGTACTTGCAGGACTACTACGTACAACTGTTGAAGCATGATCCATGGATGACAGACATCGCTCGGCACTATGAGAATGAGGCGCGGCGCTATCAGGAAGAAGGCAGAATTCTGTATCCTCGCGATCCAGTTGATCCCGGCGATGCCCGGCTCATTTTGCATCCGCCCGGATACTCCGCGATGATAGCGGCGATCTTTGGACTCTGGGGCGATTCGGAGTCGAGGGTTCGGCTCGTTCAGATCGTGGCTGATGCGTTGTCGGCCGTGCTGGTTTTACTGATCGCAACTCAGTTGCTCCCCTATTCGGCTTCGCTCGCTTCGGTAACTCTCGTGGCGCTATCGCCGCACCTTGCGTTTTACTCGCTGTGGATTTCTCCTGACAGCATCTGCGTTCTACCGATTCTTGCGGCTGTTTATCTGGTCATCAAGGCTCACAAACGGCCCCGCGTTGCGCTGGTAATCGCCGCAGGCGCGATGATCGGAGTTTCCTGCTGGCTTCGCGCGAACGCAATGATGCTCGCTCCTTTTCTCGCCCTTTCGATGCTGTTGTTGTTTGAAAAGGGCAGGCGTCTTCGCTATGCCGCTGCGCTTGTGATTGCGACCGCAGTGGTCATATCGCCGATCACAATTCGTAATTGGATCTTATTCCATCACTTCGTGCCGATTTCGATTGCCGGTGGCGAAAACCTTGTCGTCGGAATTGCTGACTTCGACAAGGAAGGTAGATTTGGAATGCCTACGTCAGATGGGGACGTTGCGATAAAGGACGCGGAATGGTTCGGCCGTCCGGAGTATCGCGAAAGCGCATGGTTTCCCGATGGGGTGGAGCGCGATCAAGCTCGGTTCGCGAAAGGATTCGAGGTGATTCGCTCGAATCCCGGATGGTTCCTCGGAGTCGCCATTCGACGCGCGTTCTTCATGCTGAGGTACAACAGCTCCGCTCCTGCCAACTGGCCTTTCAACACGTCATCCGTTCCGATCGTTTCCGCAGAACCACCCGTGATGCATGCGCCGTCGAGCGCGCGCGATAGGGCTCCTGTATGGTCCGGCTCCGCGGCATCATGGCTTTGGGACGGGTCTGTCCTATCGAATCAAGCTGAGGTATCACTCGAACCGGGAGACGAAACTCTCAGGCTGCGCAGCGACGGCTCCGAATTCGGAGATCAGATCGCGTCGGCCCCGATCGCGTTACAGCCGGAACGGGATTACTTGCTGAGCGCGGCGATATCAACGGAGCCGGGGCCGATTGATATTAAAATTACAACTCCGGATGGCCGCAATGAGCTGGCGTTTAACGTCGTTGATGCCGTGTCGTTCAACCAAGATTGGAAAAAAGAAAAAAGGCGGAACGGCTTATTTGCAGGTTCGGTCTCCGAAAACTCAGACGGTGCAACAAGCTTACCCTTCGCAAGCGGTCATCGTACCGAGGCACACCTCACGATAGCCAACGACGGTCAAGCATCCCCGGGAGGCGTGACGCACATTGGCGAGTTGCGGTTGTTCGACCTGGGACCGACGCCTTACCTATGGACGCGCTATCCGCGGATGATCCTGCGAGGCGTGCAAAGGAATCTATTCAAGACCACGGCGATGCTGCCGCTGGTACTCGCCGGAGTTCTTCTGCTTGCGCTCTCAGGGCGAGGGAGCGCCCTCGTAGCGCTGCTGGCGGTCCCGGCTTATTACTTGTGCACTCAGTCAGTGTTGAGCACCGAGTATAGATATATCCTGGCGATCCACTACTTTCTCTTTGTCATGGCGGGCGTCACATTCTATTGTCTGGCAGTCAGCATCCGAAGGCTTCTGGGCAAGGCTCTTGGCATCCCACCGCTCCGTGTTCACTCTTCTGACGCGAAGCCGGCCGTGACCGAAGGTGTTAGTCAATGAATAGCGGCCCGCGCAAAGCGCTCACTTTCGTCAAACATCGCCTCCCCGTTTATGGCTTGCTGATGATGGCTTCGGCTTCGCTGATTTACGCCGTGGTGACGGCGCCGAGAGTGGGCATCGATCTGATGTTCTTTCAGACCGGCGCCCGTGAATGGGTGGATGGAGTCTTTCAAATCGGAAAGGGAGTTATCGGCGTCTATACACCTTTCCTGCTGCCGTTGTTTTCACCGATCGCGCTCTTATCGTTCGATACTCTGGTTCTGGTGTGGATAGTTCTGAACCTGGCGGCGACGGCATTGAGCCTGTATTTCGTTAAAGAGCTGTGGGGAAGGGACTGGACAGTGAAGACGAGGTTGCTATTGGCAGCCTTTTTCCTCGCGTTCGCTCCGTTCCGAGTGACAGTGCGCAATGGGCAGATCAGCTTGATGGTGTTGGCGCTCTTGCTGGGTGCGCTGGTAGCAAAAAGACGGAACAGGGACTTCCTGGCGGGCTCGTTGCTCGGGCTTTCGTTGTGCAAGTACACTCTGAGCATACCTTTCTTTTTGTACTTCCTTTGGAAGCGAGAGTGGAAGGTTGTTACCAGTGCTGTCCTGCTGCCTCTAGCTTTGACCGAATTGTTTGCGTTCAGGCTTGGGTTGGGCCTGTTTCAGGTGATTCGACAATACTTCGGGTTAGCGGCGCAGATACTTTTTTCTGGTCTGCCGAATCGCACAGGAACAACTGAAATCAGATTGCTTTTTTTGGATTTGAGCGGCGGAAACGAGTCGTTTGCCGCAATCGCAGGATTATCGGTATCGATTGCAGGATTGATTTGCATGCTGATCGTCTTCGTTAAGAAACCGCGATGGGAATTGGCACACGTCGCTGTCTTATCGCTCTTCAGTCTGTGGTCGGTCTATCATCGAACATACGACTCGGTCTTCTGTCTCGTGCCCGCCGCGCTATTCGTGGATTTTCTGGTTCGAGAGCGGTTTGTGAAATTCAGCAAATTCTGGCTTGCCACGTTAGCGCTGTTGATTGTCAGCGTGCCGGGTTTGCTGGTTGACAGATTACGATTCAGTGCGAGCGATCTCGGAAGAAATCCGCTGTTTCTGGCCGGAATACACATCGAAAGGATATTAGTGTTCGGAATGTTTTGGTCATTACTATTTGTAATCTGGAGAACGCCGGCAAATGAAGTTCGCGAGGTTGAATTGGTTCGAAAGAAGGAAGATCAAGAGGACTTCGAGACTGCTGCTAGGGTTTCTTCTGAACGCCAGAGTTTTTCAACGATCGAATGAGGTCCGACTGAGCGCTTTCGATCAATTGTTCTGCCTGCTCGTCTGTCCCTGCCGTAGAAGAAATCAGAATTCGAAACACCTCATCAGGGCCAAAGCGGTTTGGTCTTGATTTCAAATACACCTCGGGATGCGCCGCGGCGACTCTACCAAGCGCAGGCGCAAGCCGGGATTCGTCACCACACTCGACCGTTATCTCGCGCTCGCGGTAGCTCCCGCGCCCGAACACTCCGGCCAGCAGAGTCTTAAGCGGACCTTCAACGATTGCTTTCAACTCAGCGGGCACACCGGGCGGCGAAACAATTTTGGTTCCGCTCAGCTCGAGCGTCACGCACGGAGCCGCTCCGACGGGATTCTCAATCGGGCGAGCGTCGGTCGGGAGTCGAGCCATCTTCAACCGCGCGTCGTTCATCGTTGGGCTTGAAACATGGCCCTTCGACGCCAGCTCGCGATAGCGCTGCTCTACGAGCGCTTGCGCAACGCTGTTGAGAGCAAGTTCGCGTGATGTAGCTTTAGCTACAGCTGCCAGGGTGACGTCATCTTCGGTCGGACCAAGCCCTCCGCAGGTGATAATCAACTGCGAGTCGCGCGCAAGAGAAGCTCTGATGTCGTCGGCTATCGCTTCGATCTCGTCGCGCGGCGTTGCGATGTGGCGAACCCGACCGCCCATTCCTCTGACGACGCGGCATAAGTAGTTCGAATTAGTGTCCTGCACCAAGCCGAGCAATATCTCATTTCCTATCGTGAGGATTTCGACATTGATCACAACAAAAATTATACAATTCGAAGTGCGAAGTGCGAAGTGCGAAGTGCGAAGTCCGAAGTGCGAGCTCCTCGGTTGACCTTGGACCTCGGACTTCGAACTTCGGACTTCGCACTTCGGACTTCGAACTTCGGACCATTTTTCCTGGCATCCTTTATCCGGTCTTAGGTCTCAAAGAAGAGGTAGGGCCGGGCGGTCGGCTGATTTGGTTCGTGCGGCCACGTCCACTTCGCCCTACCACACCATTCCCAGCGGTTCGGAGGAGAAGAATGAAGAAGACAAGCTTGTTCCTTGGAATTCCCTTAGCTCTGTTGTCGGTTGCATTGACTGGATGTCCGGAGCGAATTCGCATCGGTGATATCTCGCATGATCCCGGCCGCTACTACGATAGAGAAGTGACCGTTGCGGGCCGCGTGGTTCGCTCGTACGGAGCGGCAGGCGCCGGAGTCTACGAAATTGACGACGGCACCGGCACCGTGTGGGTCGCGACAGAGAAGTACGGTGTCCCGACAAAAGATATGTACGTTGGCGTGACGGGCCGCGTAGTACCCGGTATTACCTGGAGCGGCAAAAACTACGGCAATGGAATGCGCGAAACTCGCCGCCGTACCCGTCCCGCGCGATGATCAATCAAGCTTCATCGACAAGCGAAACCGGATCCTTATCCTCAAAGTAACGCCGACAACTTCGACAGCAGCGTTAATATCGAGTCTCTTGATGCGGACTTGATCGTTAAGTTCGCAAGAAAAGGATCAACCTCGCGGTCATACGCGAAGGAGACTACGAAATGTTACGCGGGCGTCGAGAGTGCGATTGAAGAATTAGAAAACCTTTCTGGCTCATCGGCCAAGCAGGCGGGCGAGCCAACTCGTTTTCGGCGCGTTGGGATTCTTCCTGGCTTCATCGCTCACGTAAGAGTCTTGATCTTTGACAAGAAGCGCCAGAATGCTTGCGGGCGTCTTTTCGTTGTGAGCTACGCCCCATCGAACGTAGTTCGCAGCGTCATTCGCGAGCGCTGCGAGGTTTTCTTCGCTCACGTTGGGACTTTCAGCTACGGCCATGCGAACGGCGGCGATCGAGTCCTTTGCCAGATTGTTCAGCATGCTGGTCGATGCGCGTGAGTTGTCGGCTACTGCTTCTCTGACGTCGCTCGAGTCAACCAGAGAGAGTCGTTCAAGAACATCGACGGACCTGGTGGCCGATGCAATTGTGAGTCGCGAGCTGGGACAGTGTTCGATCAGCAGCAGAAGGTCCTGATTGGTGAGATCCCTTGCCCAGTCCTTCTCGATTCGAAGGTCGTACTGACCACGGGCAATTTCATCTCGATGGTTGTTTATGAATTCGACGAAATCATCCCAGTCTTCCGAGACGATTTTCTGAATGGCGGTTTCTTCCATGATCGCGAACCAGTGGTGATTGCTGGTTCGCCTCACACCAGCGTTTGAAACTGAAAGAGAGAAGACGATTGTCGCTACAAATTCTCGATGATGGCCGATGCGAACTCGCTGGTCTTAAGTTTAGTCGCGCCCTCCATCTGCCGGTGAAGGTCGTAGGTCACGCGCTTCTGTCGAATCGTTTCCGTCAACGCGGATATGATCTTCTCGCTGACTTCACGCCAACCCATGTATTCGAACATCATCACGCCGGACAGAATCACCGACGACGGATTGATCACGTCTTTGTCGGCGTATTTCGGAGCGGTGCCGTGAGTCGCTTCAAATACAGCGGCCCGATCCCCGATATTGGCTCCTGGAGCCATTCCCAGGCCACCGACCTGCGCCGCTGCGGCGTCTGACAGGTAGTCTCCATTCAGGTTCGGAGTAGCGAGAATCGAATACTCGTCGGGACGAATCAGGATCTGCTGGAATATCGAATCGGCAATGCGGTCCTTGATCAGGAGTTTGTTCTTCCACTCGCCGTTACCGTGCGTTGACCAGATCGCTGCGAGCGTTTGCCTGACCTCGTCGATTGCGGCTTGTCGTTGCTTATCAGCCATTTGTTCGAAGCCGGGCTCAATCATCCGCGCGTTTTCTTCTTCGCTGATCGAAGGATTTTTTTCGCGGTTGTCCAGAATCCACGTCTCGCGTTCGGTGACGATCTGCTTTCTGAACTCTTCCCTGGCAAGTTCATAGCCCCAGTCACGAAAGGCGCCTTCGGTGAACTTCATGATATTGCCCTTGTGAACGAGCGTTACAGAAGGCTTGTTGAACTCCAGCGCGTAGTTGATCGCGCGTCGAACCAACCGCTTTGTTCCGGTCGGGGAGATCGGTTTAATTCCGATTCCGCTGTCGTTTCGGACCTTGTACCCGTACTTGTCATTGAGCAGTGAGATTATTTCGCGAGCGCGCTCGGTTTCGGAAGCGAACTCCACACCCGCGTAAACGTCTTCGGTGTTCTCTCTGAAAATGACTACGTCGACTCTCTCGGGATGTCGCACAGGCGAAGGCACACCGTCGAAATAACGAACGGGCCGAACGCACGCGTAGAGGTCTAGCACTTGTCGAAGCGTTACGTTCAGGCTTCGAATACCGCCGCCGACGGGAGTGGTAAGCGGACCTTTGATGGCGACGACGAATTCGGCGATCGCCTTGACTGAATCATCAGTGAGCCATTCACCGAACTGGTTGAACGCCTTTTCTCCGGCGAATATTTCGTACCAGATAATCTTGCGCGCGCCGTTGTAAGCCTTCTCGACCGCAGCGTCGAACACACGTTGGGAGGCAAGCCAGATATCGCGACCGGTTCCGTCGCCTTCGATGAACGGAATGATGGGCCGATCGGGCACCTTTAGCTTCATTCCATCGACCGTAATCTTTTGACCATCGGCGGGAACTTCGATACCATTGAACCTCGCCATTAGCTGCGAACCTCCATAGAAAACGCGGTTGCGAACCGGCCGTCGCAATGTAACAACCGCCGAGGAGCAGTGTCAAGATTTGGCGCATTATTCGAGTAATTTGAACATCGTTCAAGTCGACTTAGAATTACCTGTGAGCGCGGTTTCCGCACGATATTCTCTTTGATCAGCGAAGGCCCGACTCTCAGGAACAACAAACCGGAATGGTAGAGAGAGAGAAGGAAACCGACCCGGCCGACGATGACGGGATCGAAGAGATCCATCGACGGCTTCTTGCATCCGACGCGGCCAATCTCACAGCCGAGCCGGACACGCCCAACGCGTGGGACCGGGTGAAGCTCGCTCGACATCCGAATCGTCCATACACGCTCGACTACATCGAGATGTTGTTCGCCGGCTTCACTGAGATTCACGGCGACCGGCGTTTCGGTGACGATCTCGCCATGGTAGCCGGGTTCGCGCGATTTCATGATGAGCCCTGCGTTGTGATCGGACATCAAAAGGGCCGCACCACAAAGCAACGTCAACAACGCAACTTCGGGATGCCCAAACCGGAAGGCTACCGCAAGGCGCTTCGAGTTATGAAACTCGCTGAGAAGTTCAACAGGCCAATCTTCACATTGATCGACACTCCGGGCGCTTATCCCGGAATAGACGCCGAAGAGCGCGGGCAAGCCGAAGCCATCGCCTACAACCTTCGCGAGATGGCGAAGATTCGAGTTCCGGTAATAGTAACGGTCACCGGCGAAGGCGGTTCAGGAGGCGCGTTGGCGATTGGGCTCGGTGATCGAGTGATGATGCTCGAGAATTCGATCTACTCGGTGATCTCGCCCGAAGGCTGCGCGTCGATACTCTGGCGCGATCAGGCGTACGCCGAAGATGCGGCTCGCGCTTTGAGACTGACGGCGCCAGACCTGCTCGAGTTCGGCTTAATCGATGAAATCGTTCCCGAGCCTCCGGGTGGCGCGCACTTGAATCACGAGGAAGCAGGGAGGCTGCTGGATGCTTACCTTTCTGATGCGCTCGATTCAGTTCGCAAGTTGAGTTGCGAGAAAAGGCTCGAGAGCCGCTACGAAAAATTTCGCAAGATGGGAAGCTTCGAAGACCGCAACTCCGGTGCGAACCCAAAAGTGACTTGAGCGAGTCCTTGGTCGATCGTGCTTTGTCATTGGACCGCGAGAGATAGTTTGTTTGAAGATGAATGACAGGGGCCAATGACGATGGAATTCGAATGTTTTATATTCGACTTCGACGGAACGCTCGCGCATTCCGAGCCCGCATATCGCGAGGCCTTTCGTCATTCGATCAGGCTGCACACGGGCCTCGAAGTCAATGAAAACGAGTTTCGCGATTTCTGGAACGTAACCCCACAGGAAGTGCTAAGCCGATACAGCGTAGAGATGCTCGAAGAAATGCTGGTCAGCTTCGAAGAGCACTACTACGCAAATCATCATCACCACCTTACGCCTTACAATGGAATAGCCGAGCTGCTCGAGTCGCTGAAGAATCGCGGCGCCGGAATCGCGGTAGTGTCGTTGAAGCCGCGCCGCGCGGGCGAGCTCGAGATCGACTTCACAGGCTTGCGGTCGCTGATCGACGTGAGCGTCTGGGGTGACGACGTCGAAAAGCCAAAGCCCGAACCGGACGGGGTGCTTAGCGCGATGGCCGGACTTGGCGCTGATCCTCGCGTGACGCTGGTCATCGGAGACAGCCCCGCTGACATAATGATGGGTCGCGCTGCAGGTACGCGAACGGCGGCAGCCTTGTGGGGAGGATCAAGCCGCGAGCGGTTGATGGCCCAGTCACCGGATCTCATGTTGGAAGCACCCATCGATCTTCTGGAAGCAGCTCAATCTCTCACGGCTGTAAAACTTCGCAAGGCGAACCGGTAATCGGACTCAAATGTTTGATCTATACGAAGAGTTCAAGACTTTAATCTCGTCGCTCCACGAACATTGTGTTGACTACGCTGTGTGCGGCGGGTTAGCGATGGCAGTGTGGGGCGCTCCCAGGGCAACAGTTGATATCGACCTGTTGATCCTGACTGAGGCTCTCGAGGAAGCGAAGGCAGTAGCTAACAGGCTTGGATTCACGATCGAGGCGCTTCCTATGACGGTTGGTGGCGGCGCCATTGAAATACGCCGGCTATCAAAGCTAGACACCGATACCGGCATTGTCTTGCCGCTCGATTTTCTTTTGGTTTCACCCCAGATCGTTGAAATCTGGGAGTCTCGCGTTCGAGTTCCATGGGAGGACGCGAGCTTGTGGACCGTGTCTCGGCGCGGACTGATAGCCCTGAAATCTCTGAAGCCGCGTCCGCAGGACCTCGCCGACATCGAACGACTGCAGGAGACCGGTGATGAAGGTTGATATGTCGGCGAAGGCGGTTACGGCACGTCTTAAGCTAACGTCGCAATTGCGTCGGCTTTGCCTCTCACTCGGAAAGGCGCGGCCTGTCGGAGCCGCCGCCGATTCGGCAGCGAAATCGGCGCAGAGGCTGAAAGATCATCCGCGAGGCGACGCTACAGAATAGTGCGATTCGTCGCGCGTCGTTGAACGTCTCGGCCGCTGGGAATAAAACGCTCGTCAGATTGGATTCATGAGTTGTCGTGGCAGTGCGCGCCTTGATGCAGGAGCCAGTGCTGAGGAGGTCAGACTTGAGAACAAAGACTGTGCTCGCGGTCATTATGGTGGTGATCGGTGTCGGGGTTGTCACCTTAGTTGCGAGGAAGTCGGTTCAGACTTCGGTGAGTGAAACGAGCGGGAGCGAATCAGCCGCGGCCGGTCCGAGAATGCCCGTCCTTGTCGAATTGTTTACATCCGAAGGATGCTCTAGTTGTCCGCCAGCAGATGCACTGCTCATGCGGCTCGACAAGGACCAACCCGTTGTTGGCGCTGAAGTCATTGCGCTTTCCGAGCACGTCGATTACTGGAATCGGCTTGGTTGGAGCGATCCGTATTCATTGTCGGACTTCAGCGCGAGGCAGAGCCTATACGCGAACGTCTTCAAGCTAGATGACATCTACACTCCGCAGATGATAGTCGATGGGCGTGTTCAATTCGTCGGCAGCAACGATGTCGAAGCTCGCCGGACGATCGGCGATGCCGCGCGTAACGCGAAGACGGGTGTCACGATGAGCCTGGCATCCGAGAGTGCTCAAGGTCGAACTGTTACGCTTGCGATTCGAGTTGAGAGTCTTTCAAACGTGGTGAAAGGCGGCGATGCGGATGTGATGCTCGCAATCACCGAGAGTGGGCTGCGGTCGAATGTCACGAGAGGCGAGAACGCCGGTCGCGTTCTGAATCACATCGCAGTAGTTCGCCGGCTCTCCACGATAGGCACAATCGATTCTAAAAAGGACCTTGCATTCACGGCTGAACCCGTTGTTCAGATAAGCCGGTCCTGGAGGCGCGAGAACTTGAAAGCCGTAGTGTTTGTTCAGGAGCGCGCGGGGCGCGGTGTCATCGGGGCGTCGACCCTGCCTCTAGCGAATCTGCAGTGATAAAATTTGAGTAGCTATGTTGATCAAGAAGCCTGAAGACATCAAGAGCAGCGAAATAACCGACAAGAAGCTTTACCTCAGCAGGAGACTCTTCATTCGCGGCGCAGTGCTGGCAGGCAGCACTGTTGCTACCGGATTGGTCTATCGACGCTTTACCAGTCACGGCGAAGAAGGTCAGTCCGGAGAAAAAATCGCCGACGTTCAAACTGCTCCACCAACCATTCAACCCATCGACGAGAAGAAGACTCCTTACGAGGACATTACTCACTACAATAACTTCTACGAGTTCTCGACCGACAAGCTCGCGGTTGCCGACAAGGCAAAGAAGTTCGTCACTCGTCCGTGGACTGTCGCGGTGGAAGGCCTCGTCTCGAAACCGCGTGTCTTCGATATCGACGACCTGTTGAAGATCAGCCCGCCCGAGGAGCGAGTGTATCGACATCGGTGCGTTGAAGCGTGGTCGATGGTGATTCCGTGGGTTGGGTTCCCGCTCGGCAAGCTGCTCGATCAGGTGCAGCCGTTGTCGCAAGCGAAGTACGTGGCTTTTGAAACGCTCGCCGATTCGAAGCAGATGCCAAACGTAAATACGGACGTGTTGCAGTGGCCTTATGTCGAAGGATTGCGGCTCGATGAAGCAATGCACCCGTTGACAATTCTCGCGAGCGGTCTTTATGGAGAAACGCTGCCGCCTCAAAACGGCGCTCCGCTGAAACTGGTAGTGCCCTGGAAATATGGGTTCAAGGGCATCAAGTCGATTATAAAGATTCGCCTTGTCGAGGATCAGCCGGCGACGACGTGGAACATCGCGGCGCCTCGTGAATACGGCTTCTACTCGAACGTAAACCCGGAGGTCAATCATCCGAGATGGAGCCAGGCTCACGAGCGGCGTATTGGTGAATTCGGTTTGCGTGACACGCTGATGTTCAATGGCTACGCCGATCAAGTCGCGCAGCTCTACAATGGAATGGATTTGAGAAAGTACTATTGATGATGCGTGAAACGTGAAACGTGATTCGTGAAACGTGATCCGTGATTATGAAGTGGCTTGTAGACCGGACGTAACGGCAGATCACGATTCACGATTCACAATTCACGTTTCACGAATCACGAATCACGAATCACGAATCACGAATCATTTTTCTTTGCCAATGAAGGACACTCGATTCGCACAACTGGTCATCTTCATTAGCAGCGCCGTTCCGTTGTCGCTGCTGGGTTGGGACTGGTATCACCATCATCTCGGAGCCAACCCAACCGAGTTCGCGACTCGAACGACCGGCGTGTTGACGCTGCTCTTTCTAATTCTTTCGCTGGCGGTCACGCCGCTTCGCAAGAGTCTCGGGTTGCCGTGGATGATAAAGTTTCGCCGGCTGCTTGGGCTCTACGGGTTTTTTTACGGCTGTGTTCATCTGCTGACTTATGTCTGGTTCGACAAGTTTTTCGGAGTGAAACTAGTCGGCGAAGACATACTCAAGCGGCCATTTATCACGGTGGGAATGGCAAGCTTCGTGATGTTGGTGCCGCTCGCGTTGACCTCGACTCAGAAGAGCATCAAGCGGCTGGGCGGAAAGCGATGGAACAGGCTTCATAGACTGGCTTTCGTCGCGGCTGTGGGTGGAGTGATTCATTACTACATGCTCGTAAAAGCTGACACAAGGGAACCGATTGCATTTGGTGTCGTGATTGTGCTGCTGCTAACCTACCGGGCGCTGAACAAATTCTTTCCTCAATTCACTCAACGACAACCAGCTCGCGTTCAAGCTCAACGACGCTAGCAAACGGCTCGCTGCCTAACCTCAGAAGTGCTCAAACGGACGGGGGAGTCCGGCTTTCGAGTGTTGCGTTGACACTCATAAAACGCTGGGATAGACTCGAAATACGGTTAAGCTTGAACAGAAAATTCTACAACGCGGGGATGACTGCGCCGTAACAGCATGTCAACCCGCGTTCGGACTCAGGCATCCTAATTCCGGTTAATCAGCTTGAGTTCGATGGAGGAGATTCGATGTTTCGGATTAAGTTCTTAAATGCCGCGTGTCTCGCAATCGCAATCATTTTTCTGCCGGTTATCGTCTCCGCGCAGACCGGTGCGGTCGAAGGAACAGTGAAGGTCAAGGCCGAAGACGGTTCCAAGAAACCCGTCGCGGGCGCACTAATTGATATATATCGCATGGATATCAAGGGACACTGGGATGTCAAGACGGACAAGAGCGGTCACTATGTTCGTCTTGGTATACCGCTTACCGGCGACTACATCTTTGTCGCATCGGGTCCGGGAATGACACCCACCTGGGTCACTGGAGTTCGCATCACACAAGCTCCGACGGTCGATATTGTCGCCGAGGCCGGCGATGGACATACATTGACGCTCGAGCAGGTGCTACAGGCAAGGGGCGGCAATAAGTCTGGCGGAGGAGGGGGTACCGCGCCACCCAGCATTTCATCTGCGGACAAGGCAAAGATTGAAGCCGCGCAGAAGGAACAATCGACGAAGGCCAAAGAAGCGCAAGAGATGCAGGCAGGCTTTGATCAAGCTCGCACGCATTACAACAGCGGCGTCGAGATGATGAAGGCCAATAACTTTCAGAACGCGCTTAGTGAATTCGAGCTGGCTTCCACAGTGGACCCAACCAAGCACGCTGCTATGAAGCTCCTGGCTTATAAGGCCAATGCGAATCTCGCTGAGACCCACTATCAAATAGGCGTCGACCTGTTCAACAAGAAGCAGCGGCCCGAAGCCAAAACTCATTTTGAAGCCGCAGTCGCCGCGGTGAAGAAAGCCCTCGAGCTCGCCGGCACTGACACCGCTGAAAACAACCCAAGCCTGAACAGCGACCTTATCATCTATTACAACATCCTTGGTAAGAACGCGATGTTGTTAGTTGAGTACTACGGCGCCGCAGATATTGTCGACGCAACTGTCAAGGAGTTGGACAAAGCCGAAACACTGGACACGGCCAACAAAAACAAGTGGGCTGCGATGAAGGCGGATCTCTATCGCTCAGCCGGTCGCACCGACGAGGCAGTCGCCGCTTACAAGAAAGCGCTGGCGGCCGATGCCAATAACTTCGACGCGCTTTACGGACTTGGACTGACGCTGATTGCCAGCAGCGAGAGAGCGCAAATTCAGGAAGGCGCGAACACGCTTGCGGAGTTTCTGGCGAAGGCTCCCGCGACAGATAAGCGCGTTCCAATTGTGAAGAGTTCGCTTGAAGAGTTGAAGAATGGTCTGAAGATCGAAGCCGAGAAGCCAGCTCCATCGCGACGCAAGAGGCCCTGACGCTTCGCGGAGCTGTCGCGCTTTTGGCAGCAGGTAACGAGACGAATCGAAGAGTCGCGAAAGGGTCGCGGCTCTTCCTTGCAAGATCGGCAACTCTCCCTGCAGGTTCAGCTCCCTACTGCTGGAAGGCTCCATGCTCTAGACTCTTGACCTCGTCTGGGCCTTCTGGTACACCGCTTGTCTGACGGAACCGGAACACAACGAATGAAGAGGAAGTTGTTCAATCGCAATCTGGCGGTAGTAGCTGCAGTCCTGACCGGCTCTGTCCTGCTTTTCACCAGCCCTTCTCGAATTGCTCGGGTTTCCGCTTCGTCCGGCCGCTACAACAAGACTTCTTCGACCGCCGGAGACGAGCGAATCGCCAGACAATCAGAGTTGAAGGTCCGGCTGGCGACGACAAATTCGCGCCAGTTTCGGGACGCACTTGCCGAGCTCGAAAGCCTCGACGAGCCGGGTGCTCTCAACGTGTGGCGGGCAGCTTTGAATAATTCCGATCCCTCGCTTCAACGTGAAGCGTGGAACCGTTATCGCTCGATACAGTCAGAACTCGAACGGAAAGAGTTCGTACCGCAGGTTGCTCGCATAAACGCTTCTCCGGATGAGGTATTGCGATTGGCGCGCTCGACCGGCCTCGATGTAACCATCTGGTCGGCGCGCGGAGATCAGACGTTCGCTGCGGTGCCACAGTATTTGATCGGGCAATTGCGCGACGCAGGCATCAATACCAAAGTCATCTACGATTCGGTAGCCGACTGGCAGAGAGCGCGAGCGAATGGCGATGTGCTGGCGCAGTCCATCACTCCTGAGTATCAATCGGCTGATGCGCTATCGTCGACACAAATGAGAATCGCGGTTATCGATACGGCAGATCGTACGACAGCCGCGCCAGGCTACTCAGATTGGGTCGGCGATCCTGAAGATATCGTGATGCGCGACGGCACTCGCGTAGCCTATTTGGACATCTTTTCATCGGACGGCTCTCCGGCTTCGCTTGAGGCTTACATCCGCGAGCATTACACTCGGCGTGGTTACAAGCTGTCCGGCTTTTTCACTCCCGAAGAATTCGCTGACGTCGCACCGCGAATGTTCCCGGGCAAGAGCTTCGAAGCTGGCCGCCGGATGAAACCGGCCGGCAGCGGCGATGTTCATATCGCGCTCGCCAATGGAAAGTTTCACTCCTACGACCAAACGATTACGGAGTTCAAGGCGCTTGCTGCCTCTAATCCGAATCTCGCTCGCTACACGAAGCTCGGATCAAGCTTTGAAGGGCGAGACATCTTCGCTCTTAAGATCAGCAAGGATGTTTCGACTGACGACGCGAGCAAGCCCGACGTGTTGATCACAGGCTGTCATCACGCGCGGGAATGGATATCGGTTGAGTCTCCGGTCTACTTCGCCAATCAGCTTCTGAGCGGTTACACGACTGATGATTCGATCAAGTATCTTGTAGATCACCTTCAAATATGGATCGTTCCGATCGTGAATCCTGATGGGCTGAACTTCACTCAAAACGTGCCCAGCGGTCAGTCGGATCCGGCGCGGTTGTGGAGAAAGAATAGAAGGCCGCTGTCATTCGGTAGTTGTCTTTCATCAGTGGGTGTCGATCTGAACCGGAACTACAATTACGAATGGAGACTGCAGGGAGACACGGCCTGCGCGGACTATTGTTCGAGTGACAGAAGCTGTATCAGCGATGACATTGGCGCCAGCGACGACCCTCAAAGCGAAATCTATCGTGGACCTCAACCGGAAAGCGAGCCCGAGGTAAGAGCAATCAAGTCGCTGGTTGACGATCCGAATCGCCACTTCCGCGCACAAGTCGATTATCACAACTACTCACAACTGATTCTTTACCCCTGGGGTTATGCACCCTTCGGCACCGATGACGCCAAGACGTTGTCAACACTCGCTCAGCGAATGTCGGATGATTTGTTCAGCGTCGATCGCGTGCTCTACAAGCCGGAGCAGGCAGTCGACCTGTATGCGTTGACGGGGTCTTCGATCGACTATGCTTACGGAGTCAATCACGTGCCTGCGCCATTCGTTGTCGAGATGCGGCCTTTCTGCTGCGACTTCGATGTGCCCGAGAGCGAGATACCGGCGGTGAATCAGGAAAACTGGGCGGCGGCTCGATCGCTTTTGAACTGGGCTGCCGGTCCGCCGATTCTCGAATCAGTCAGAGCTTATACGCCGAGCGGCGACGGAACTTTTTCGAAGTTGATCTACTCGGCTCATTGGGTAGCTTCGCCTGATGATCCCGCGCATCGGCAGATGGTTGTTGACACCAAGTTCCCTGGAATCGATCCCGGCCGTTTGCAGGTGAAGCTTCAATTCTCGAGGCCGATGAATTCCTCGCTCTCTCCTCGCGCGACGCTCGGGCGAGATTCACAACTGGATGAAGTGTCGTTGAGCGCCGTCAGCGCCGATGAGGGATGGCAAAAGACAGTTTATTCGAATGATACCTGGGTCGGTGAAACGGTGATTGTAGCGGACGATAACATCACCAGCCCGTGGACCGTTGCGGTCTCAGCTACTGATCCGTTGGGCTTCATGCTCGATGCCTTGCCCGCTACCATCGCCAGCTACACAGCAGGCATCAGCCACTGGCAGAACTACGAGGACTCGACAGGGCAGGGATCCGATGGAGGCATAGACACGCAGAACGCGATAGGTCCCGGAGTTCGCAGTGACTTTCCCAACATTCTGGTAGCATCGCCCAACGGCGGTGAAAGGCTTGCGGGCGGCGACGAATACAACGTAGCGTGGACAGCACCGAATGTGCCCGGCTCCGCTCAGTCGCTGTCATTGTCGACTGACGGCGGAAACAGCTTCTCTCTACTCGCCGGCAACATACCTTCGAGTTCGCAACGTTTCATCGTCACGCTTCCACGAGTCTCGACGACGAAAGGGCGGCTGCGTCTACTCGTCGTTGAACCGGTATTTCACAATTCTACTTTTGCTATGAGCCAGGCTGATTTCACGATTGGCTCGAACGTAGACTCCAACGTCGGCATCACGTTTCTCGCATCTGAAAGGATGGATCTCAATTGGAGCGACACTTCTTCAGACGACCCGCCGGTCACTGCGAGCGGAGCTTCGCGTCTTGCGATTGATATTCGAATAACTAATAGCGGGAGCATCCCGATTTTGAATCCGTTTCTCCGCGTGGCGGAACTGAACAAGAACGTCCTTCTAACTCGCGACGCGAAGTCGAGCTGGGGAGTGACTGCCCGCCAGACTATTGATGCCGGCAGTGACAATGTGTTGTCGCCCGGCGAAAGCGCGGATGCTCGGCTTGTTGTCGGGCTGATAACCAACAAGAAATTTTTCCTGTCTGTCGACCTGTACGGCGTACCGTCTGGCGGAACGATCTTATCTTCCAACCCCACAAACATCTGGAGCGGAAAACCGCGAACGCGCTAGAACTTCTTCGATCTCGACCTGTTGTTTTGTACGCGCCTTGAATCCGCGCACCGTAGTCGTGGATTATATATGAGGCGTTTGAGTCTCGAGCGACGATTCGAATCGAAGCCAGTCACGCTTGTATGTCGATGCCGCGAAATCCCTATCTTAATCGAGTAGCGATTCAAGACCCTAAGCAGTTTTTCGGCCGTACGCGAGAAGTGTCCAAGATATTCTCTCGCATTGGCGCTTCGCGACCTCAATCAATTTCCGTGGTTGGGGAACGGCGCATTGGAAAGTCGTCGCTGCTTCATTTTATTAACCGACCTGAAATTCGCGCGAGGTTTCTCGATCGGAACGAGTCATACGCTTTCGCGTTCATCGATCTGCAGCAGAAGCGTCGGCTCACCCTGATCGAGTTCTTCAAGGAGTTGTTCACACTGCTCGCGAAGGAGACGGGCGACAAATCCCTGAACAAGCTTACGCCGTCGTTCGATTCGCTGCGGCTTGCGCTCGACGGTTTTCGGCGCGACGGACGCAAGCTTATCGTTTTGTTCGACGAATTCGACGCGATAACCACGAATCGAGCATTTGATTTGGAGTTCTATTCGTTTCTTCGATCGATCGCAAACAACTACGATGTCGCTTACGTGACCAGCTCGGCGCGCGATCTGCAGGAGCTTTGTCACACTCAGCTCATTGCCGACTCACCTTTCTTTAATATCTTCACAAACGTTTTTTTGCGCGCCTTCACGCGCAAGGAATCAACCGAGCTGATCACCCGGCCCTCGGCCGAAGCGGGACTTCCGCTCGAAGGCTATGCCAGGCGGATCACGGAAATCGCGGGTTATTTCCCCTACTTTTTGCAAATCGCCTGCTCTGCATATTTCGATCACCTCCTCGAGAATGACGGGAAGCTCGATCGCGAAGAAGTCGAGGCAACTTTCTTGGACGAAGCCAAGGGCCAGTTTCGGTTCATCTGGGACCATTTGAACGACGGAAGCCGCCGAGCTATTCGCGAGTTCGTTGAGAACGGTAGCGTTGAAAAAGAGCACGAGCACATTTATGAGGACCTCAAGCGAGCCGGCTACTTCATTCACGACGATCGAGGCCCGCGAATTTTTTCCACGCTGTTTGCAACGGTCATCTCGAGGCCTCGAATAATAACGACTGAGCTGCGCGAGACTGATCGCGCTGCGATGGCCGTCCACGACGGCAGAACCGAAAAAGTTGCGCTTCCGCCCCTGATCGAACCGGAGGGCCACATCGGGAGGTTCGAAATACGCCGTTCGCTTGGAGCCGGAGGAATGGGTGAGATCTTTGAATCATACGACACCGATCTTCAGCGGACGGTCGCCATCAAGGTACTCGCGTCGAAGCATCTCGAAGATGAGACGATGAAGCAACGATTCCTCAGAGAAGCTCGCATGGCATCGCAGCTGAATCATCCGAACATTGCGACGATTCACGAGATTGGCGAAGCGTCGGGCAATCCGTATATTGTGATGGAATACGTCGAAGGGCAGACGCTCGCGGAAAGGCTCGAGGGCGGGCCGCTCGAGTTGACGGAGATTGTCGAAGTCGGCGTGCAAGCGGCCGAAGCACTTGCTGAAGCTCACGAGCGCGGCGTTGTTCACCGCGACATTAAGTCGGCGAACGTAATGATCACATCCCGAGGTAAGGTTAAGGTGTTGGACTTCGGGCTGGCTAAGCCATTGCCGGTTTTGAATCGCCCTCTTAGCAAAGCTCGTCTGACTGAATCGGGAGTCTTGCTGGGAACTGTAAGCTACATGTCGCCCGAACAGGCGACCGGCCGCGGAGATCTGACCCACTTGGCCGACATCTTCTCGCTCGGAGTTGTGTTTTACGAAATGACAACCGGGCGCTTGCCGTTTGAAGGCGAGACTTACTTTCAAACGATCGAGGGGATCAAGAAGCGGGCGCCTTCGCCGATCAAAAAACACCGCAAGGACGCGCCTGATTTGCTTGCCGCAATCATCGAGCGCATGCTCAGGAAAAATCCTTCAGAACGTTACCAATCGTCTTCTGAGATTGCCGATGATCTGCGAGCGGTCTTAGGTGCCGCATCGAAAACGAAAAAGAACTAGTTCGTCTGTAAGGCGCGATCACGATGCTGGAGGTCCGTCTTCTCGGTGATGCTCGGGACTGATTGATATTTCGTCCTCATAATGTGACTCGCGTGTAAACAACACGAAACCAACACCGACGATCACGAGAACAAGCACGAGGACGATGACGAGGAAGTACCACGGCAAGTTCGGAGCATTTGGATTGCTGGAATCCCGCCCCCCGACTGCAAGCAAAACGAACGGTCCTACGACTGCGCCGACAAGGCCAACAACGAGGGCGATTCGATCGAAGACGCCTTCCTGAGGCACCTTCAGGTGCCATCCCCAGTAAGCTCCAATTGCTGCGGCGATCAACGCGGCGACCGCCAGGGGCGCACCGCGCCTGATATCGCTAAGCAGATAGCCGCTGATGAACTGACCTTTATTTCCGGATGGCAATCCGGTGTAGACCAATAGAGTCAGAGCCATCGTTGCTACCGCGACGATAAGCGCGTCTAGTACGCGGAGTTCTTCAGTGAGCCAGCCGATTACAAAGCCCCCAACCAGAAAAGCGCCCAGCGTGAGGCCGAAAGTAACAGCGACCGCCGTATCGGACACAACGTCGGCCTGGCTGCCCTTATTGCTGTATGCTACGCCGGTAAACAACAGGGAGATGATGACCTGAAGCCCAAACGTGAAGCCGAGTCCCACGAGAATCCACTTGATACGATCTTTCATTTTGAAAGCCTCCTGTCAGGCTGAAAATCGTGGCCCGACGATTAACGTTGCGCACGGCGGTTGTCTAGCCAACAAGCGTCCTTCGATTTGTATGAACTAGGACTTAGAATGGTTCCGCTAGCGACAAGCGGTTCCGGCGGCTTGCGAGTCGGACTTGATGGCTTGATGAATGCCGGTAGCACCGCGCCCTCCCAGCCCTTCTTGAAGCGCTATCTTAGACCTAAGCGTGTTTAGTGTCAAAGCAATGCGATTCGTGTCGTGCAAACAAACGCCAGGAAGACCGCGCTTGCTAGGCTACGCCAAGAAACCGCAAGCCGGTGACAACACCCGAAGATAGTATGTAACCGAGTCCGGTGTAGAACAGCAGTTGCAGGCCGGCCATCTTCCAGGAACCTGTTTCGCTGCGCACTACTGAAACTGTGGACAGACACTGAAGTGAGAAGAAGAAAAACACGATTAAGCCAATTATCGAGGATGTGGTGAAGATTCTTTTTGAAGTTCCAGAGAACGTTGCAGTTCGCATGTTATCGAGCAATCCGCTTTGCTGGCCGTCGGCAGACTCCGATACGTGAAAAACGATGGCCATAGTGCTGACAAAGACTTCACGAGCCGCGAATGCCGAGATCAGGCCGACACCAACGCGCCAGTCTACGCCCATCGGATGAAGCACGGGCTCGAGAGTCTGACCAAGCCCGGCGGCAAAAGAATGATCTAAATCACTCGCTGCAACCAGCGGCGCTCGAGTGCCTTCAGTCGAAGCCGGTTGACGGGAGCCCAGGCCGAAGTTCGAGAGCAGCCACAAACACGACGAGATTACGATGATCGGTGTGCCTGCCCGCTTGAGATAAGCGGAAGACCGCGTCCAGGTTATTCGAAGCGTGGGCTTAACCAGAGGCTTGCGATAAACGGGCATCTCCATCGCGAGTAATGACGCCGTACGCTTTCGCAGGATCAGCCGGCTTATCAATCCGGCTACCAACGCGCCTATCAACAGACTTGAGACATAGATCACACCGAGTGCGATGCCGGCCTTCCAGGCTGCGCCCGGCAATAACGCTCCAAGCAAAAGCGCATAAACCGGAAGCCGCGCGCTGCAGCTCATCAACGGCAGAATCCATATGGTTAAAAGTCGTTCGCGTTTGGAGGGAATAGTGCGTGCGGCAAGGACCGCCGGAATAGCGCACGCAAAGCCGGACAGCATAGGTACGAACGAGCGTCCGTGCAAACCCAGGTATGCCAGTGGCCGATCGACCAGCGCCGCTCCTCGCGAGAGGTAACCCGAATCTTCGAGCAGGGTCATCAAGAAGAAGAGAATTATAATTTGGGGGAAGAATACAGCGACCGCGCCGACTCCTCCCACGACTCCTTCAGCGAGGAACCGCGAGAACGCTCCCGCCGGCAAGACTGCCAACAATAGGTGTCCCGTTTGTGAAAACAACCAGCTGATTAAATCCATGAATGGACGAGCCACCCAGAAAATAGATGAGAATAGACCAACCAGAATTGCGAAGAAGATGGGAAAACCGAAGTAGCGGTCGAGCACCACCCGATCGATCCTTGCGGTGAATGAATCACGGGCGAGCAAAAACTGATTGTTGTTCTTGAGGGCGCCGCTTGCGGAAAGTAACTCGCGGATCGTTTTGTAAGCTGATACGGGTTCATCAGGCAAAACGGCGAGGCTGGTGTGCCTGGGTGCGGCATCTTTCAACTCGAGATGGAGAGCTCGCATCAAGTCGGCCGCTCCCCAACCGGTTCGGCCGTCGACCGGCACAACCGGAACTCCGACCGCGTTTTCGAGTTTGCGCACATTGACCGATTGTTGTGCTCGCGGCAGAAGGTCCATCATCGTAAGCGCTATGACCATTGGCTTGTGTTGCCGGGCGACAAACGAGGCGAATCGCAAATGCCGTTCGAGCTGCGTGGCATCCACTGCCACGATCAAAGCTTCGGGCTGAACAGAATCGTGACGGCCCTCGATTACACTGCAAGACAACTCTTCTTCCGGAGAGACAGCCGACGTGCTGTGAACTCCCGGTAAATCTACCAGCAACAATTGCGATCCAAATTCGCTTTTACTTTTTCCGCGAGAGAGTGTGACGGTAACACCGGGATAGTTTGCGGTGTGGAAGCTGCCGCCGGTGAGCGCGTTCATCAATGCGGTCTTGCCGGCGTTAGGAGCTCCGGTGAGGCAGATTGTAGGTAGCTGAGAGTGGCTTTCAAATGACGGAGTAAGAACCTGTTCGGCTTCGGTGGTCGAAACCGTTGGAGCCGCTTCTGATGAATGCATGGCTTCTCACCGAACGCTGATCCATGATGCTTCACGCTTTCGCAACGCGAGCCGCATGCCTCTGATCATTACAACCAGAGGATCGCCGAACGGGACCGACTGAACAACGGCGAGTTGCTCGCCGGGAGTGACGCCAAGATCAAGCAAGCGCCGGCGTTCATCGGCGGGACCAGCTACGTCCTCGACTTGATAACATTCATTCTGAAGCGCGTCCAACAAGCTCATTTTTCGTACCCTTCCGTCGTATTAGTTCAAAATGAAAATGAATTTCAATTTGCTCAACACCGCCAGAATACCTTGAAAGTGATTACGTGTCAACGCAAAAGTCAGGGCCAACGAAGTGCTTCGAGAAGGTTCGAGAACGAAGGGAATTATGAGTAGTTTTGAAAGTTAGCGCTGCGCACGATTTTGGTGACGCAATGAAGCGAGTCGTTTCCCAGGCTTGGTCCAACTCTTAGCGCTGGCTTATTCCGCGAGAGCTCTCCGTATAAAAGAGTCTGAGGTCCTCTTCGGTTCTGAGGACGAGATTAGATCCCGCTGTAAGAACAACGCCCGGTCGTTGAGATTTCAAACGTTGTTCGCGCTCAATGGCCAGCGCATGAGCTCCTCTCGTTGAGCCCTCGTCCAAATAGCCAAGCCCCAGCTCCAGCTTGGCATGAGCCTCTGCGAGTTCGTGAAATGTTATCTCACCAACCGGAACAAATGAATTGCTACGAAGGTTCACCCAGCGCGTGCCGGGATTTAACCCGACCAGCGAATCGAATCCTACCGGCGGCCGCTCGATGTCGAGCTTCTCGCAATGCTTGCGATGAGGATTGATCCGGCTGTCATAGTTATTGTCGAGATTGACTCCCGCGGATACTTCGAGCATCTTTCCGCGAGTCGATACCTGTGAACCTATGTGAAAAAGGTATCTATAGCGGCCTTCTGAAAGCTGAGTGATGAGCAGTAGTCCCTCGTTGGAAGCGATGTAAGTAGCTACTTGCACGGCGTCCTCAACACGAGGTTCTTCGAGTCCGGCGACTCTTGCCAGGAGTTTCGCTTCGATTCGCAAATGCCCATCGGACTCCAGAGTGAGTAACTCTGCGTTTTCATCACCGACAATCCATCGCAACCGCGCCAGTCCTTCATCCTTATCACCGCTAAGCCATAGCCCGCCTTTGACCGCAGGATCTGAAGAAAGCGATTTGCTATCGCCGATGATAAGCTTGAGTGCCAGAACGATTGGGTCCGGTCGGGGGATAACTGTAGTATCGATTGGCGGCGACATCCGTAGCGACGACGGAAAGAAAGGGAGATTCAATTGTGCGGACTCGACTGGCCCGAAAACAGGTTGAGAACTCTCAGGCGAGGCCTCGAGCTGCAAGTGTGATTTGAGATTGTCGATATTGGTAACGCAACGCTCGTCTCGGTCCGACGGCATCAATTTAGTCTCATCGGCGCTCGAAGACGCGGTTTCGTTGGTCTGGCTCTCAATCACCTTTCTCGGCCGAATTGCTGCCTGACTTGCATCGGCCCTTCTAACCAGAAACTCCTTTATCACGCCTCGACCGATAAGTGCTTTGCCGTAGCGGCCAGCCGACGCGACCGTATCGAACAAACCGACAAATACTCTGGTCCAATTTCCCCGTCCGCTCACTTCTACAGTAGCGCACATGGGATGTTCTCCGGCGGCAACGAGCTCGACTACGAATTTGTTTGCGAGCTTCTCGCTGGGAAACGACGCCACTTGCAAGGTATAACAAGGCTTCGTTGCAGACGGATGCAACGCCGCTTTAGCCGGGCTGACCGACAAGAAGAGAACCGCTAGCAGAAGGCACGGCTTCGAACTCACTGTTGCTCCGTAAGAGGGATTGTTCTCGGCGTCCAGTTGCGTGGCGGCAAGAGCCCGGGAGTTTGGGAGATCGACTAACTATCGGTGAGCGTCAGACTAGGCTAATGGGCTCAATCGTAAGCCCCTTCGCTTTTGATCCTAAGTTACCGGCTCACTGCAGTCAATAATTAACTCCAGGCGTCGGGTTGAGACCTTCGTAGTCGCCCGTCGAAGTCGGATACAAACATCGTTCCAGCCGCGACAGTACCTTGAGATTACTCACAACTAGTAAATATAACCTGTGTTTTTCAATTCGCCGCGCTGTACGGCCTCAATGAAAGCGAAGCAAGTATGTCAAAGTGTCCGAAGATGAATCAGAAAAAAGTACCTGAATGCGACTTCCTTCTCGCAAGAGTGTGTCACTGATTGAGAAACTATGGCCAATTGAATTCCCCTGACGCAGGACGCTAACGTAAAACTTGCCATCGAGCACCCGAGTAACTAGCATGCTCATTTCGCATACAAGCGAGATTGGTGAGTGAAGAGTCTGATGGCCGTCCAGGAAAAAACAATCGAGACCCTAATCGAAGCCGTCCGCAAAGTCAGCAGCTCGCTCGATCTGGAAGAGGTGCTCGATACCATCTTTGATTCGGTAAAGGAACTGATTGACTATTCCGCCGCAGTCATTTACGTGATCGACGCCAGAAGCGGCGAGGTCCATGAATTCAAGACTCGCGGATATCTGCCGCAGTCGATATCGGAAGACTTTCTCTCGACTGGCAGCGGCATTATTGGGTGGGTAATTCGAAACCGCAAAGGCGAAATCGTCGACGACGTGAAGCGCGACGCCCGCTACGTGAAAGTGCGAGCCGAGACTCGTTCGGAGATAGCGGCGCCGATCATTCGAGCAGACGGCCGGGTGATCGGAGTCATAAATCTCGAAGCCGATCACGTGAAGGGCTACGATGAGCGGGACCTCGAGCTGCTGACCATGTTCGCCTCGCTTGCTGCCTCCGCGATTGACCACACGCTGCTTTACCGCCAAGTGATGCGACAACGACGTGTCGAAAGCGAGCTCGAGCTCGCGCGAAAAGTTGTAGAGGGGTTAATGCCTCGTTCCTTCCCGCTCATGGAAGGATTTGACATCTACGGCACCACGATTCCATTTCGCGAAGTAGGAGGCGACTATCTCGATTTCATCGACTCGATTTCCGATCGCCTGGTTGTGCTCGTTGCGGACGTGTCGGGGAAGGGCCTCGCTGCGGCGCTGATAATGGTCACGTTTCGCGCTTACTTTCACGCGACGGTGATCAACGAGCTGGCGATGCGAGTCGTGATGAATCGCATTAACCGCCTTGTTCACGAGACGACCGACGGCGAAAGGTTCATCACCTGTTTCTATGGCTTGATCGATCCCGATAACAAACGCCTGCTGTACATCAGCGCGGGACACAACCCGCCACTTCTGTTGCGGGCAGACGGTACAAGCGAGTTGCTCTCGCAAGGCGGTTTGCCGCTTGGAATCTTCGACACTTCACGTTATTCGGAGTCGGTCGTGGAGTTTCGTGCGGGCGATATCTTGGTTTTGTACACCGATGGAGTTGTGGAGGCCCGCAATCAAGCCGACGAAGAGTTCGGTCTGGAGCGCTTAAAGGAAGTCGTGAGCGGATCAGCCGACCGTCGAGCTCACGAAATCGTCCGAGCGATAACGACAGCCGTTGACGAGCACTCATCAGAGGTAGGCGGTCCCGAAGACGATCTCACTGTGTCGGTAATCAAAGTGAAGTGACGCTACTACATCATCCTGTACTGACTCAGATCATTTGTCGTGAGGCTGTGTGATTCGGCGAACAGCGCTTTTCTTCGAGCCTTGTTCGAGTACATTGCCCGGTCTGCCGCAAACAACAAGATCGTCTGGAGTCTCTCAGGTAAGCGTTGACGTTCTCTTTTGGCGGGCCTAGTATTGACAGCGACGAAAGTAACATAGGCAGCGCCAAACGCCTGCAAAGAAGAAATTCGAAAATCGTTCCTCACAGCCGCTCTCTGAGCAATCTGGTCTGACGAAGCTGCAGGAGACCTTTAGCCATGGCGGACCAGAGTTAAGGGCCAGATGTTAGCATCACGCATCCATCATTATTGGCGAACGCCGCGAGCGTGTTCACGGTCGTGAACTGAAAGGTAAGGAAGTCATGATTAGACCATTGTCTCCCGATGTAATTTCCGGCAACAGGATGGCGCGAAAAGGGTGCGTTGTATTGATGTTGGTTCTCGCCTTGCTCTTGTCTTATCCGGCGGCAAAGCGGGTGCAAGCTGACGATGGCGATCTTGACAAAAGCTTTGGCGCGAGCGGTAAGGTCATCACAGATTTCTCCGGCAGCGAAGACGAGGCGACGGCGGTCACGATCCAGAGCGACGGCAGGATTATTGCTGTTGGGTCTAGCATCAAGCCCATCACCGGCGCCGATCGAGATTTCGCGCTTGCCCGTTACAACACCGATGGAAGTCTCGATACAAGCTTCGGTTCAGCGGGCAAAGTGGTAACGGATTTCTTTGGCAAGAATGACTTTGCGCTTGCCGTGGCCGTCCAGCAAGACGGTAAGATTGTTGCTGCGGGTAAACACTTACAGGTCTTCTCGGACGGCGCCCTCACAGGATACTACTTCGCGGCTGCGCGCTATAACAGCGATGGCAGCCTTGATACGAGCTTTGGCTCTGGCGGAAAGGTTGTGGGCGACATTGGCGAGCTGGATGCAATCGCTATCCAGCAAGACGGCAAAATTCTTGCCGCGGGATTCACCTTCAGCGGCACTGGACTTCAGATCACCACTGCGTTTGCGCTTGTTCGCTACAACGTTGACGGCAGTCTCGACCCGGGCTTCGGTTCCGGAGGCAAGATCACCACTGACTTTTTTGGCGGCAGCATTACCATTCCGAAAACCAATATACGTGCTCTTTCTATCCAATCAGATGGCAAGATTGTGGCTGTGGGTTCTGCGTTCAACAGCGCCACAAGATCGAGCCTCTTCGGGCTTGCGCGCTACAACGAGGACGGGAGTCTCGATGCGAGCTTCGGCTCGGGCGGTAAAGTGACCACCGCCATCCTCGACAACAGTGCCGCTATCGCGCTTACGATCCAGGCAGACGACGCGATTGTTGTAGCCGGGTCTGCACAATCAACGACCGGCGCAGAAGGCTTTGCCCTGGCGCGGTACAACAACGACGGCAGTCTTGATGCGACCTTTGGCTCGGGCGGTAAAGCAACTGACGAATTCTTTGGCAGTGGGAGCGTTGTGCGCGCTGTCTCTTTCAAGTCAGGTGGTGAGATTGTTGCAGGAGGAAGCGTCCCAAGGGGCATCAAAGGGTTCGACTTTGCGGTTGCGCGGTACAGTAGCGATGGCAGCCTCGATGCAAGATTCGGCGCAGGCGGCAAGGTAATCACTGAGTTGTCCAAGGACGAAGATGACGACGTGAACGGCCTCGCTATCCAGTCAGATGGGCAGATCGTTGCCGTGGGAACTACTGACACGGGCGACAACTTCGCGCTTGCGCGGTATAACACCGAGCAAGATTTTACGCTCGCCTTCAACCCCGCCGCTATCAATGCAGCGCGAGGAACAAAGGTTCGCGTGACGTTACAGATCGCGCGCAAGGGCGGGTTCGCCGGCAATGTGACGATCACCCACTCTGACACATCAGCTCTCAACATCAAGGGGATACCGGATTCGATTTCGACAACCGACGCAGCGACGAGCTTCAAGCTGAAGATAAAAGGCAATGCCCCGACTGGACCGCAACAGATTATCTTCACGGGAAAGGGTGATTCGGGGTCGGAGCGCACTACAACGCTCAACCTGGTGATACAGTAGCTACATCATCCTGTACTGACCCAGATCATTTGTCGTGAGGCTGTGCGATTCGGCGAACAGCGCTTTTCTTCGAGCCTTGTTCGAGTACATTGCCCGGTCTGCTGCAAGCAACAACTCATCCAAAGTCTCTCCATCCACGCCGAAGCTGGCCCAGCCCACGCTCACACCAATGAACAACTTCGAGCCTGAGAACCCGAAGTCGTGCTGGTCGACTACTCTTTGAAGCCGCTGCGCGAGTTCCTGCGCTTCGTCCTGGCTTACTTGCAGGATGGCTACGAACTCGTCGCCTGCGTATCGGCCTACAAAATCAGAAGAGCGCACGTTGGAAAGCAGCAACACGGTGAGCTGTCGCAGGAGCTGATCGCCCGCTTGATGCCCGAGCCTGTCGTTCACCGTTTTGAAGCCATCCAAATCCATCATCACCACTGAGAAGCTGTCTCGATGACGCCGTGCCCTGTCAGCTTCTTCCTCAAACCTGTATCTCAGAGCGCGTGCATTCGGCAAACCGGTAAGCGAATCGGTAAGCGCGTTAATCTGTGCGCGTTCGTGATGTACAGCGTTGGCTATCGCGTCCGAAGCGAGTTTCGCAACCGCTTCCATCAATCTCAAATGATCGGGGCTGTAAGAATTCAATTCCACCGAATACATTGCAAGAGCGCCTAACACCGCATTGTCTCGCGTCAGTGGGACGACTGTAGCGACCTGGTAGCGCTCCGGCGGCTGAACCTTGAGCACGTCAAAATCCAGCCGCGGATCGCAGTTGTGCATTGGGTGACGATTGGCGACAACCCATCCGGTTATGCCCGCGCCTGAAGGAATGCTCTTGCTTCTGAACAATTCAGCGTGACGGCCCGCCACATGCGCCGCATCGACGTCGGTCGAGTCGGGTCTCGCGAGATACAACACGCACGTTGTGTAACTCACGATGTCTTCGAGTCTCGATGAGAAAACCGCAAACGTGTCGCGCAAATCGAGACTGGTGCCGATGGTTTGAGCGATGTCATACAACGTCAGTAGCTCGCGATGCGCGCTTCGGATGTGCTCATAAGCCATCGGTCCGCTGTTGGTGTTTGCAACTCGCACACGGGGTGCTTGCTGCTGCGGCTCGATACGCTGAGGCTCGACGCACTTCTCGCGAATCTCCGCTTCGAATTCCTCAAGATGATCCAGAAACGTCCGCACGACATTCGGATCGAAGACTGAACCGCTGCCTTCCTTCAACATCTCGATCGCTTGTTCTCTGGTCATCGCGCTGCGATAGTTTCGATCCTCGCGCACCGCGTCGAAGCAATCGGCAAGCGTCAGGATTCTTGCGGTCATAGGAATTTCATCGCCGCGCAATCCATCCGGATATCCCCGCCCGTCCCATCGTTCATGATGATGCCGGACCACGGGCACGACAGGGTACGGGAAGCCGACCCGCTCGAGTATTTCGCCTCCAACGATCGTATGCACTTTCATTTTTTCGAACTCGGCGGGCGTCAGTGGTCCGGGCTTGTTCAAAATATGATCGGGCACCGCGAGCTTGCCGATGTCGTGCAGGAGCGCGCCGGCTTTCAATGCTTCGATCTCGGCGCTCGACAAACCGAACAACTTCGCGAGACCGATGGCATAAATCTGTACTCGATAAACATGATCGGGAGTCACTTCATCTTTAGCGTCGATTGCAATCGCGAGAGCCTCGATGGTCTTGAGATGAAGATCGGCCATCTGCTCTGCGTGTCGATTGGAAGTTTCGACGCGGTCGAGATAGATCTGATAAGTGAAATACGTGACGGCCAACAGTGGAATTGAAGCGATGAATATATAAAACGAGACGACTGTTATCAGCTTCACGATCAGACAGGCGCTTGCGGCTCCCGTCGCGACCGATACCAACCTCCATACAGAAGAATCTTTCCAGGCGGCGGCAACGGATCGAGCGTTGTTCAGCGCATCGGCAGCGCTGGTTATCGTCGAGCTCAAGGCAAAGTGGATCAGACCCAACATTGCGGCGGACAGTGCTAACCTCGACAGGTCCGCATTGAGCGGCTGGACGTTTCCAAACGTCAACGTCATCGCGGTGCTGGCTACGAAAATAGATATGCTCATCGCCGCCGCATTGAAGATCGTAGTGCCGCGTCGATCCTTGAAATGAATGGTGCGAGTGGTGGCCTCAAGCCCGGCGAGCACAACGGCGGCGTGAGTGCCGAACATAAGAGCGGCGAGAAAGACGAACGTCTCTGCAAGCGTGACAGGGCTTCCCGCTTTCGCGATTCCGATGTCAACTCGTGTCACCATCAGAACCGTGACCAGCGTCAGAAGCACCCAATCAAAATTGATCTGGCCCAACGCGAGCGAGAATGCAGAATAGATGAAGACCATCAGTCCAACGACTGACGCGATCACCATAAAAAGTCTGGCAACGCCCTTGCTGTTTCGGCTTGGCTTCACGACCGTACTCTCGCTGCGTACAGTTTTTCGCAAATCCGAATTAGCAAAGCGACGCGCGTTCCAACAAGGCCGGGCGAGGTTAAGTCTTCTATCACAGGGGCATTCGCGACGCGCCTACTGAATGGGCCGAGGACAATTGCATCAGATTGACCGAATTGTTTCGGTCAATCTGTCAGCATGGCGCAACCGGTACTAGACCACTCAATCACGCCAGGTCACTTCAGAAGAGGTGCTTAAAGAACTTCGTTGCAAAGTCCTGAGTTTGAACCGCGGCGTCGTGTTCGATGTCGGCCCATCGCGAGAAGCGGATCAATTTAGACTGATCGGTTTCGTCTTTGGCTTCGAAATTCTTTGCCATCCTCACCAGGCTTATCTGGAAATCCGAAGCATCGTTTTGCGCGAATCGTCCCGTTCTCAACGCATCTTTGACTGCGGCCAGAGATAAACTGCTCGCCGCGCTCAATGAATCGAAGTGCGCTTGAAGCGACGCAGCATCGGCCGGTCTATCGAGCGTGAGCGGACAATCCTGACGCGCATCCGCCAACTCCAAAACGTTTTCGAACGTGTTTGCCTGCGCGTCACGAAGCGTCAAGGGGGCTAATCCGAAACGATTCTCAACAGTCGCCAGCAGAGAGGTATGGTCATAGACCGTTGAGTCGATCTTGCCGCTTTTGATGTAAGGCGAGATCAGCACTGTCGGCACGCGCACACCCAGCCTCTCGAAATTGAATCCCGAATTTACACGAGCTGTTGTCGCAGGATCGGGATCGACCGTGGCGGGCGGAGGTTCGTGATCGTAGATTCCGCCGTGTTCATCCCACGTAACAACTAAGAGAGTCTGCTCCCACTGCGGCGAATTTCTCACCGCTTCGTAAACATCTGCGATCAGGTGTTCGCCTAACGCGACATTGTGAGGCGGATGCTGGTCGTTCGCTTTCAGGGTGAAGAAATCGCTGTAGCGCGGTTCGATAAAGGAATACGCGGGCAGCAAACCTACTCTGGCGGCTTCGAGGAAATCGCCGAACAATCTGTAGCCGCGTCTGATGATGAAGTCTTTTTGCAAATGAGTCAGCGCGATCGACTGCGGCACATCGTGAAAATATATGCGCCAGCTCTTATTCGCGGCATCCAGGCGGTCGTAAATCGTATCGATGTCGTAATCCGCTTCGTGAAGGTTGTTATCAATGTGACCGCCCGAGCTGGCGGCGTGAAGAAACAATCGATTGGGCCACGTAGGGCCGGGCACCGACGAGTGCCAGTGATCGCACACGGCGAACTCTTTCACGAGTCTCGTCAGAACGGGAAGCTTATCCGCCGAAAAGCATCGGACAATATTCTGCGCGTGCTGTGTGGTGTTCCTGGGCTGCTTACTGTAGTTGAGCACGAACCCGCGGTTTGTAGGCGGATCACCGAATAATTGTTCTGCGACCGCTGAAACGTCGTGGTTGGGATCCACGAAACTCTTGTCGTCGTTTGGATCGAGGTTGAAGTCACCCTGGTAGTTCGCGTTGTCGGTCACGGGAACCTGTACTCCTCCGGAAACAGTCGGGTCAGCGGGCACCGTTTCATTGCCGCTCAATCCGTCCAGGCCGTACCCGTCGCGCTTGAGGAAACCGAGCATGTGATCGAACGATCGGTTCTCAAGCACGAGCACCACGACGTTCTGAATCTTATCTAGTGAGTTAGCCATAAAGAGTGTCCTTTCTTCGAAACTGATTCTGTTAGCGGCCGTCCACTTCTGATCACTGAACGTGATCGATGGACGAAAGAGGGGCCGCCCTTCGGCGCGCCAACTGTAACATCGACTGCTCCTGACAACAACGGCGTTGGCATGTCACCAGTCGAAGTGCACCCAGCACTCACACTCCGCACTTCTATCTTCAAATAAAAAGAGTCCTCTTCGTTTCTTTCAACAAAGCGGAAGACTTTTTGCGATTAATTGAATCTTTGCACCGATGCGCACTCGTAGGGTATAAATGAGGGAGCGTGACTAGCCCCAAATTACAACAAGGTGTTCAAGCATCGTGCATCACAAGAAGTTTCTGCTCACTGCCGTTATTGCCGCCGCTGCCGTAGCGATCGCGATCTCGACGATTGTTTTCAGCAAAGCCTCACCCTTTGATTCGACAATCTCCGACGCTGAACCGACTCGGAACGACGAGCGGCTGGATATCACCAGCGGAGAGGTCACTGCTACTCTCCCGTTGTTTCATCGGGCAGATGAAAACTACTTCCGAGGGTCGCAGCCGTTGCGCGGAGGCATAGGCACGCTCGGCCGGCTCGGAATTAAGACTATCGTTGACTTGCGGTCGAACTACGACTACACGGACGATCTAAGAGCCGCGGCGGAGATTGCCGGCCTCAGCTACGAACGAGTGCAGATGAGCGTCTGGAATCCGCCCACCGATGAGGAAGCCAATAGATTCGTCTCGATTGTGTCTGACACCATGAGGGGACCGTTCTTCGTGTTTTGCGGTGACGGACTGAACCGCACGGGCGAGATGACCGCGATTTATAGAATCGCGCACGACAACTGGAGCGTTGAAAAGGCGCTCGACGAAGCCGACGAGCTTGGCTTCAGTCCATATTATTATACTTTGAGAAGCTACGTTTGGGATTACGCACGCAAGTTCCATCCTTCTGCCGTGCCTCCTGCCGGGCGCAAAATGGGGTTGACCGCTCAGTAACATCGATCTCTAATTTGGTTCAGTCAATTTCTCTGCCGTGCTATCAATGTTCCGGCCCCAACGATTCCTCGCGAGGTCGGCAACAATTTGATAACCTACGCGCGGTCGTAAGTAGTTTTGTCGAGCAGGAGAGCGAATGGCGAAGTCCAAAGCTTCACGACTCGTTTTCGTTTGCCAACAGTGCGGCTCGCAGCAGCCTAAGTGGATGGGCAAGTGCCCTGACTGCGGCGAGTGGAATTCGCTGGTCGAGGAGCGGCCCGCCCTGTTGCATTCTGATTCTTCACCGCGCGGCGGGTTGTTTCGAATGCGAGAAGTGGCGCCCATTTCCTTTCAAGACATCGAAAGCCAGGATGATGCTCGCCAGTTTTCGGGAATCGAGGAGTTCGATCGCGTGCTTGGCGGTGGAATCGTGCCCGGTTCGCTCGTGTTGATCGGAGGAGATCCCGGCATTGGAAAATCAACGCTGCTCCTGGAAGTAGCCGACAAGCTTGCGACTACTTACGGCAAGGTGCTCTACGTTTCAGGCGAAGAAAGCGAGCGTCAGATCAAATTACGCGGCGAACGACTGGCAATTAATCCAAGCGGTCTGTACCTCCTGGCAGAGACGTGTCTTGAAAGAATCTTTCAGGAAATCGAAAGGCTTGAACCGCACGCGATTGTAGTCGATTCAGTTCAAACCGTTTTCTCGATGAAGCTCGAGTCGGCGCCCGGTTCTGTTTCGCAGGTTCGCGAAGTAGCCGGGCAGTTCCTCGTTCTGGCAAAGAACCGCACGATTCCCGTTTTCCTGATTGGACATGTCACCAAAGACGGATCGATAGCCGGGCCCAAGACGCTCGAGCACATCGTGGACACGGTGCTCTACTTCGAAGGTGAGCGCCATCACAATCATCGAATCATTCGCGCGGTCAAAAACCGATTCGGCGCGGCAAATGAAGTCGGCGTTTTCGAGATGACGGGCCGCGGACTCGTGCCGGTGCCGAATCCATCCGGGTTGTTCCTAAACGAGCGGCCCGTCGGAGTGTCGGGTTCGGTGGTCACGGCTTGCATAGAAGGCACGCGTCCGATGCTCGTAGAGCTGCAGGCTTTGGTCAGTTCAGCGAAATACGGAACGGCGCGTCGAATGACTCAAGGCGTCGATGGCAATCGCGTGTCATTGCTCATGGCGATGTTGGAAAAGCGAGTTGGAATGCAGGTGCTTGCCGACGATGTCTTCGTGAACGTCGCAGGCGGCATGAACATCGACGAACCCGCCGCCGACCTCGGGATAGTCGCAGCGATCGCATCGAGCTTTCGCAACCTGCCGGTCGACGAGCGAGCCGCGGTTTTCGGAGAAGTGGGGCTTGCCGGAGAAGTAAGAGCTACGAGTCAGGCTTCAGTGCGAGTTCGCGAAGCTTACGCGATGGGCTTCAAGCGTTGTGTGATACCTCACGGAAATCTCAGTGGACTCGATTACGATGATGGAATCGAAGTGATCGGAGTTCGCAATGTGAGTGATGCGCTTGAAGCATTGTTTTGAGAAGTTATTACAATTGACACACGACATCTATCCAATAATAAAAGCTAAAGGGCTATGAACGTGTTAATTCACTTTCCGAGACGATGCGCAGAGGAGTGTATGACCCAAGCGGGCGAAGTCGAGTTTGCACTGCCCCGGGGATGTTCCTCAGATGTCTCGGACGGATGATTGCTGGGAACGGCTTCCAATATTTCCAGGTTCAATTTCTAAGTTTAGCGTTCCTTCAAACTCTTCCTTAATCTTACTACCCCCGATTAGACGTACCTCTCTCTGCGGGAAGGGAATTCTTATCCCTTCCTTCTTGAACCTATCATAGAGCCGCTCGTAGACTTCGCTTATAACGTTTCTAATTCCCTTTTCAGGATCGCCAATGAAGAAGCGAAGCTGAAAGTGAATGGCTGAATCCGCAAACTGGAGGATCAAGGGATTAGGAGGCGGGTCCTGCAGGATCCGTGAGTTGCCTAGGCAAACACTACGCATTATTTCCTTTACCTTCATAATGTCGCAATCAAAGTCAACACCAATATCCAGCTTCAACCGAACTGTTCGTGTCTTCTGTGTCCAGTTGGTGATCGTCTTAGTGACCAAATCGGAGTTGGGCACTAAGAAACGGACATCGTTGCGGTCTTCAAGTATCAAGTATCGAAGGGTCATCCCCTTCACCTCTCCGTAGCGTCTTTCGTCTAAGGCTATGACATCCTTGATCTTTATGCTCTTGTCCCATAAAAGGAGCATTCCCGCAGCCATATTTGCCACGAGATCTCGGAGCGCGATAGAAACTCCTGCAGCAACCAGACCAGAAAAAAGGCTTAAACTCGCTATGTCAGTCCCTGTTAAAATAAGGGCGACAAAAATTGACGAAGCAAAAGCAACAACTACAACCACCCTTCTAACCGCACCCTCTTCCAAGCCCTCTACCTTTTCGCCGCGGTCTATACGCTCCGTGTAGATTATCTGGAACACCCGCCCGTAGTAATTTAGTACTAGGAATGAGTGAGTGAAAAAGAAAATCCACCTGAGAATGTCTGAGCTCTTGAGTCCCTTTCCTTCAGGGCCGCCCTGGATGTGAGTGAACTGATCAAACTTCGCTAAAAACCCACTGATGTGGTCAAAGGAAACTCCGACGATTTCATCGGGACAAGCCGTTGTGATCACCTATGTTGAAGAGATAGTGAAGTAGTGGTGCTGTGGCAACAATAACGCAGGCTGCACAAATCAGCCAAGTAGCAATGGGCGAACAAATCGCGATCCGACATAGAGTAAGGGACCACACCACAAGGCAAAGCAACAGAAGCGATCTCGGGCCATTCTTTGACTCTGCATAGGCCATGTGAAGCACGCAAGCAAAGAGCAATATTGCGCCCGAAAAGGCCATTCCAAAATTGACCTGGTTGAGACGTAGATCCTGTAAAGCAGGTGACACTGGCCGAAACAGCCAGATCAACTGCCATAAGCAGTAGCCAACCGCTATTACTACCAAAATGTGCCAGTAGTAAATGTCCATCTCAGCTATGGTCATTTTTCTTCTTCCGTCCTTTCACAGCTTTGTAGAGGTCTCGCAGTGGCTTGATGGACGCTGGATTGTTTCCATAATAGCTAGCATGTATCTTCGCTTTCTGAGTGAAAAGCCTTTCGGAGCTTACGCGAATTGCGCGCGCCACTTCTTCGTCCTTGATTAAAAATCCCGAATCACCAAAACCAACAATGTCCAGCACTGCTTTGTTAGTGATGATGCTGCTCCGGCTCCCTTCATAGGGTTGCGCGCGCCGGCAGTTTTTGAGGACATAGTTGCGATTATTATCCAGCAAGTCAATCTGCTTTTGGAGCCATGGTTCGTACCGGCACAAAATATCTTCTTGCCTATCGGCAATGGTTCCCTCCTCAATGAGGGCAATGTATCTGTCAACGCGCACTTTGTTTTGCTCAAGGCTGTTTAGGGTAAGCTGGTACTCTGTTTCAGGGGTCTTAATGTCTTCGTCTCTTCCTTTCTGCTGATCGGTACTAAGAGATGCCGCGCCGATGAACATGACGAACCTGTTGTTGTCGTCTTGCTCCTTGGCGGCTTCCTTCAGAATCTCGCAAGCGACCGTCACAACCTTTTCGCGGTTGTCTAATGGTACTATTCTTGGTCGCAGATTTTTCTCGATCGTAGAGTTCGTGTCCTCTTTTGTCTTTTCTGCAATCGCCTTTATCTCTCGAAGCCCAGCCTCGACGGTTCGGTCCAGGATTATATCCTTGATCAACGCAACTGTAAGAATCACCACCGACACTACGAATGGCAGGGTCAACGGGTTATCCTTCAGACCGATTAAATGAAGAAAAGATGGGATCGCTAAACCGAGACCGAACGCCATTACACCGAGCAACAGAAGCCAGACAGTCCACGCCAGCCGGTACCGTCGCTTGGTGCGCCTCGCTGTGCCCAGCCATTGACCCAACTCGATGCGGTCTTCCCTGCTAAGTTGGCCTTCCTTCGCAACGCGCTCTAGCGCTTTGCGAAGGTCTGCGCCCAACATCATTGTCTGCGCCCTTATAATCTTTTCCTCCTCGGAGAGTAGAAAGAGCCTCTGGAACCAACTCTCCCCCTGGAGCCAGCGCCACAGTTCCACAGCCTCCTTTCTATTAAGCTCTTTACCACGAACTACATGTTTCGTTTTCTTTATTAATGCTGCTGTTCGAGCGACTTTCTTTCTTTCGTCTCCGTTTAGCCAGGCTGATAGTCGAGTCCTCTCTGCGTTGGTTAACTGATCGGCGTCGCCTGCAGCAGAATGGATCGCCTTTAGTATCAAGCTGAGTAGTTGGTTCAATTCCTCAAGTGACTTATTGGAATTGGAATCCGCCTTTTGAACGTCGATCGTATGTTCGCGATCTGAGCTAACGTCCGGGACTATTTTACTGTCGTTGGTCTTATATTCGTCGCTCACTTTTGCGCCTCCAGTCTAAAGCTCGCCATAGAAAGTTCGCTGATTGTGTTTCGCGAGGATGCACAGACAAGAGGCGCAACATATTATAGGTTGCCGAGGAGTGTCAACCGTAGACTACGTCACGAAAAGTTTCGCGACCGAGATGTATGCGCTGCCTCTCGACAATCGATAATGTGGGAAAGTGAAGAAGGCGGAATGAATGAGTAGCAGGACATGACCCGGTTGGATAATCTCATTCGCGACTTTTCTCTGTGATGTCTTACGAAAACTGGCAATTTGGCTTGTTAGAACTTCGGGGACACGAACGATTTACATTCAATTCGCCTGACCTTTGCATTCTTAAGGTCTAACTTCGCATCAGTCAGTCGCAACTCGAATTCCAATAGTCGGGTCTTTCCTCGGTATTCGGATCGTGTCTCTCCATCCATCTCTCGGGTCGCTTCAGCTCTTCGAAGCCGAACTGCCGATACAACTCGTGAGCGTCTTTTGTCGCGAGTACCCATCTGCGAAACCCTTGAAGCTCGGAGTGCGTGATTATCACTTCCATCAACCACTTTCCCAGGCCCTGGCCTTGAAACGTTTCTAGTATGAACACATCGGCGATCCAGGCGAACGTTGCGTAGTCGGTTATCACTCGCGCGAAGCCGACTTGCTCGGTGCCTTTGTACACGCCAAACGGAATTGAATTCTCGATCGAGCGCCGAATAGTTTCCACGGATCGACCCGCTGCCCAGTACGAACTATCGAGGAAGCGGTGAATCATTTCGATGTCGAGCCGTGACTTGTCGGTGCTGATTGTGAACTCGCCTCGCTGGTAATCCATCTCGAACCTCGAGTGCTTAACCGGCCGAAGTACGCAAGGCTCCTTCGCGGAGCCGGCGTTCCGCAAGGCGGTCAGCCGCTCTGTAAGCCGGAATACTCTCTGCTTTCGCTATAGCGAAAACCGAAAGCAGCGTGTCGTAGATCGCCCGCACTTCGGCGCGCACCTTTTCGCCTGTCCATCCGAACAATTCGGCGCCGCCGCTCAGCACTCCGCCCGAATTAGCCACGTAGTCGGGGGCGTAAAGAACGCCGCGCTCTTCAAGCGCATCACCATGTCTCGGTTCCAGAAGTTGATTGTTCGCAGCGCCGCACACTATCTGCGCCTTGAGCAGCGGAATCGTTTCATCATTGATGACTCCACCGAGCGCGCACGGAGAAAAGATATCGGCTTCGGCCGAGACGATCGCTTCGGGTGAGGCCGGGACCGCCCCGAGTTCTTTCACCGCGCGCGCAACTTTTTTCTCATCGACGTCGGAGACAATTAATCTAGCGCCCGCTTCGTGGAGCAACCTTGCAAGGTTCAATCCAACGTTGCCACATCCCTGGATCGCAACGCGCTTGTTGCGAAGCTCATCGCTGCCCCAACGATACTGCGCTGAAGCTTGCATCGAACGAAACACGCCGAGCGCAGTCAACGGCGAAGGATCGCCACCCTTACCGATGCGTCCTCCAACGTGACTGGTCTCCAACGCGATGATTTCCATGTCTGCGGGGCTTGTGCCCACGTCTTCGGCGGTGACGTATCGCCCTCCGAGCCTGTCGATGAAGCGCCCGTGCGCGCGAAAAAGTTGATCGCGATTCCGCGGCTGCCCATCATCGAGGATAATCGATTTGCCCCCGCCCCAGGGCAGTCCGGCGACCGCGCACTTGTAAGTCATGCCACGCGAAAGCCGCAACGCATCGACTAACGCTTCTTCTTCGCTCGCATATTTCCAAAAGCGAGTGCCGCCAACGGCAGGTCCCAGCACCGTGCTATGAATCGCGATAATTCCTCGATATCCACACGAAGCGTCCTGGGAGAAGACAATCTGTTCGTGTCCCATCTCTGACATTAACTCAAACAATTCTTTTATAGTCTTGTCAGGCATAAAGTCACCATCATCTCACCCGATCGCGCTTACCTTCCGTTTCTCGAATAAGCGTGAACGTACTGCGGGGTGCTGATTGTGCTCGGCACGCGGTCGTCGGCAACCGGAGCATCGGCGATCAAACGCAAAGGAAGCACGCCAGCCCATATCGGGAGTTCGTAATCTTCCTCATCATCGATTGGCGGACCCGTGCGCACCTTAGCCGACACCTCTTTGAGCGGGAGCTTCAGCACAAGCGTAGCCTTGAGTTCGGAATCGTTAGGCGCACGCACTTCGCTCCATCGGCCCGGAATGATGTGATTGGTGAAGCGCTCAACCAGCCGAAGCTTCTCGTCAGCATCGGCAACAATCTGTGCTCGGCCGAATACGACGACCGATCGGTAGTTGATCGAGTGATGAAACGCCGACCGCGCCAGCACCAGTCCATCAACGATAGTGACTGTGACGCAAACGTCTAAACCTTCTTCGAGCGACGTCAGCATTCGGCTCGCTGCCGAACCGTGAATGTAGAGCTCGTCGTCGACTCGCCAATACGAGGTGGGAATCACAACCGGCTTGCCGGCGGCGATGAAGCCGACGTGGCATATGAAGCCTTCATCCAGGATTTGATAGACCTCGGTGCGCTCGAAAACGCCGCGCTTGGGCAAGCGCCGTAGAGTCGTGCGCTCGGTCGGGACAAAACTATTCATCATCGCCCTCCAACATATTGTTCGGACCGGCTCGATCGGCGAGCGCTGACCGTTGTGCGGTGGTCCTTCACCGTTTTCAATACTATCGTCGTGCGCGTATTTCGAACGAACTTGATTCTTTCGATCTTTTCTCTGAGCTGCTCCAATGCCGCCGTGTCGCGCAAACGAACCTTCAAGAGGTAGGAGTCTTCTCCGGCAACTCGATGCACTTCGTCGACGTCCGGAATTCGAGCAAGCAGGGGAGCTGAGTTCTCATCAGGAGAGTCGGTCTCGACGAAAAGAAAGGCGACGAGTTTATTTTTCATCTGTTCTTTCCAAACTCGAAACTGCCAGTCTCAAACCAAAGCGCGCACGCCATCACCGCGTCTCGCCGGTTTTTCCTTTCGGCTTTTCAGCAGCTTCGTTCTTATCAATGAACCCAGTTGCTGCACCGCCTGCTCGATTGCCTGTGGACCGGCCATAGTGAAGCTGAGCCGAATCATGTTTTGCTGCGGCGGGCTCGCGTAGAAATGTTCGCCGGTTACGAATGTAATTCCTTTCTCCGCAGCCTGCGACAGAAGCTGCGAACTGTTTATTGAGTCTGGCAGTCGAACCCAAATCGACATCCCACCGTCGGGCTTACTCCAACTCGATTCGCCTGGGAAGTGTTTCTCCAATGCTCGCAGCATTGCGTCGCGCCGCTCGCCGTAAGCTTTCTTGACACGTTTGATGTGTTTTGCGAGCAGCCCTATTCTCGCGAATTCGTGAATCGCTGCCTGCGCCAATAGGCTCGCGTGCAAGTCGCAACGCTGCTTGACGCGATTGAGATGATCGATGACCACGCGCGGGGCAGTGATCCACCCGACTCGAAGGCCCGGAAAACCAACCTTCGAAAAGCTGTTGATATAAATCACAAGCCCGTGTTCATCCATCGCTTTGAGCGGCGGAAGCTCGGGTCCGCTATAACGCAGCTCGCGATAGATGTCGTCTTCAACAATTGGCACTCGATACTGCGCTGCTATTTCAATAAGCCTTCGACGCTTGGAAACCGGCATCGTCGTACCCGTTGGGTTGTGAAAGCTCGGCACGACATAGATCAACTTCGCGCGGCGTTGCGATAGAAGATCCTCGAGAAGGTTGAGGTCCATTCCGGTTTGGCCCATCGGAATGCTGATAAACTTCGAGCCCGCCGCGCAAAAGACGCTTAGCGCGCCGGGATACGTCGGGTTCTCTATCGCAACTTCTTCTCCCGGCTCGACGAGAACCTGCCGGATCAAGTCGAGTGACTGCTGACAACCGTTGGTGATCAGAACTTCGTCTGGCGAAACGCGGACCCCCGAAAGCATAAGCCGCGAAGCAATGTATTCCTGCAGGGGAGGGTAGCCACCGGTAGTTCCCAACTGCAGCAAGACTCGCCCTCGCGTTCTCAACACTCGATCGACCGAGCGGCGAAAGTCATCAAGCGGAAAAAGTTCCGCCGATGGAAGCGCAAGTGCCAGGGACGTTCCTTCTCGGCGCTGCTCGAAGCTGTGCATGTCGTGCAGCCAGTTGTCCCGGCTTTGAACTCCGAGAAGCGCCTCCCACGGCATCGGCGAGAGCGCGATTTGTTCTTTGATTGGCCCTGTCGGTGCCGCTGCCGGCACGCGGCTGATATAGGTGCCGCTGCCCACGCGAGCGGTGATTAGCCCGTCAGCGGCTAGCTCTGCATAAGCAGTACTGACCGTGTTGCGATTGACGCCGAGCGCTTTGGCCAGCTCGCGATTGGCGGGCAAACGATCGCCTACTTTGAGCATCCCGTCGGTCATCTTGCGGCGCAACTCGGTCACTATTTGAGTGTAGAGCGGTGTGTGACTCTCGCGACTGAGCTCAATATGCATTGTCGGTCTCGGGAAAAATGGATCAGCTTACAGAGCCATTTTACATACGAATTCAGACATGTAAAGAACCAATTGAAGACCATTTGATGTAGGCCAATTCGCACGCGGCATGGTTGCAGTGTTTCGTTGATTTGATTGAGACCGGGTCTGTTTGCGGCTTGTGTACTGGCAGGAAAAATAACCAAAGGGAATGACGCAGCCCCCGTTGCCTCATTCCCTTCAGCTTTGTTGTTGCTTTGTCTGTCGCTTCTCTCAGTCTTGCTACGATCGGCGGAGCCCCCGTTCCCCCGACCATCGCGTAACCTTTTAAAAGCTACGCCGGTCACAAGGGCAACGCTCGTGCCAGCGCTCGTGGCCCGCGCAGGTAGCCGTAATTGGTGTGATTCAATGAAACCGCGCCAACGCGCTCGGAAGCTGTGCCAAAAGTTGTCAACGCGCGAGTGACGAATCTCGTGAGAAAGGGCAAGGGGCGAAGGGGCAAAGGGCAAAACGCAAAGAGAAAGGGCAAGGGGCGAAGGGGCAAAGGGCAAAGCGCAAAGAGAAAGGGCAAGGGGGAAGTAGCAAAGGGCAAAGCGCAAAGAGTAAAAGCACCACGATTCGTTTTCTTTGCCTTTTGCCCTTTGCCCCTTGGCCCTTTGCACTTTGCACTTTGCACTTTGCTCTTTGCACTTTGCTCTTTGCACTTTGCCGTCCCGAAAACTTCGCTAGAAAATCCGATCAGTTCAGCTATAATGTTCGCGGTCGGGGCTCACCCCGGACACGACTGGCAGCAGTTCGAATGAAGTTTGGCTCCGATAATTGCCAACGAGCAACGTTTACAAGTCCGGATTCGTTTTTCTTGTCGTAAACCAAACGGGGCCACGCAGCAGAGGCGAGTAAGGGTTTAGTTTGCCGGGCGCCGCTCATCTGACTGCGCAGTCGTAATCGCGACGGTTAGGTCGTCGCGGACATGATCTTTCATAACTCAGCTTAACTATTCGCAGCGTCGTAAAGCAGGAACGGCTCGAGCGATAGATAAGACGTACGGAGGACATATGCAAGCCGATGTTACTTTGATTCGTATCGTCTTTGTCGCGGCGCTCGTGAGTGCAGGTTATTTCCTCAGACCTTTTCCCGCTCTTGGTGCGAGAAATCCGCTCATCTCTTCGATCATTGGAGGAGTACTTGCAGTCTCGATAATTTACTTCGAGACCCGAATTCGCAAAGCCACTCTCAAGACCTTAATTGGCGGCGCGGTCGGGTCGGTTCTTGGTATCGCAGGCGCTACATTAATCTGCTGGATCATAGCCGCGCAGCATGCGATACCCGAAGAGTTCAAATCTTTCCTTACACTAACGTTGACCTTGTTCATGGGTTACGTAGGATTGATAGTCGGCGCCGTCAAGGGTGATTATCTGGACCTGACAGCGCTCGGAGGAATATTCGTAGAAAAAGGAGCAGCGAAGACTCACTCGTTGATCCTGGACACTTCAGTCATCATCGACGGCCGGGTCGCGGATATTGCCGAGACAGGTTTTCTTGCGGGCATGCTGGTGATCCCTCAATTCGTGCTTCGCGAGCTTCAACAAGTCGCCGACAGCGCGGACTCGATCAAGCGCAATCGCGGCCGGCGCGGGCTCGACATCCTTCAACGGCTTCAGAAAAAGAAGGGGAGTTACGAAATAATCATCAGCGAAGCCGACTTCCCGGACGTTCGCGAAGTGGATCATAAGCTGATCGAGCTGGCTAAGCAGATCGAAGCCAAGATCGTCACTAATGACTTCAACCTCAACAAAGTCGCTCAGCTTCGCGGCGTATCGGTGCTCAACATCAATGAGCTCGCCAATGCTCTGAAGCCCGTAGTCCTTCCCGGTGAAATCATGCGAGTGTTCGTGCTGAAGGAAGGCAAGGAATACAACCAGGGCGTTGCTTATCTGGATGACGGCACGATGGTCGTAGTAGATAACGCAAGGCGGATGATCGGCAAGAACGTCGATGTGTCAGTCACCAGCGTTTTACAGACCACGGCGGGCAAGATGATCTTCGGCCGCTTCAGTGAGGATGGGCGCGCTGCGGCTCCTCGGCACAACTTAGCCTCGCAGTGACCGAACCGAAGCTCAATACAGCGATAATTCCCGCGGCCGGAATCGGCGCGCGAATGCATGCCGACCGCGCAAAGCAAATGCTCGAGCTCGACGGCGTGCCCGTGCTGGTCCACACGCTTCGGCGCTTCCAGGAGTGCGACGCGGTCGATCAAATCATCCTCGTCTTGCAGCCGAATCTCACATCCAACGCGCTCGGCTTGGTTTCTCGATACAATCTGACGAAGGTAGCGCGAGTCGTAGGCGGAGGTCCGGAGCGGCAGGACTCTGTTTATCGAGGGCTGCAGGTGGTCAGCGAAGAGAACGCCGGGATAATAATCGTGCACGACGCCGTTAGACCGTTCGTCCGGCCCGACGAGATTCGGTCGGTGATCGAACGAGCCTCAAGCACGGGAGCTGCGCTGATGGCGCTTGCCGCGACCGACACGATCAAGCAAGTAAAATCAGGACGAGTCGCCCGAACGCTTGACCGGCGGCGAATCTATTACGCCCAGACTCCGCAAGCGTTTCGATATTCGTTGATTCGCGACGCATTTGAACGCGCGTATGCCGAAGGCTTCATGGGGACGGATGAATCTCAGCTTGTCGAGCGGTTCGGTCATCGCGTATCGGTTGTCGAAGGCTCGCCAATAAATGTCAAGATCACGCGGCCATTCGATCTTCGCCTGGCCGAAGCAATACAAGCTGAGTTCTTCGGTTGATTCAATGAGCGAATCTCAACGCATCGGCATCGGCTACGACATCCATCGACTCGTTGAAGGACGCAGACTCATACTCGGCGGCGTTGAGATTCCGTTTGAGAAAGGCCTGCTTGGACATTCAGACTCAGACGTACTGACTCACGCGATATGTGATGCGCTGTTGGGAGCTGGGGCGCTCGGAGACATCGGCACGCACTTTCCCGACACCGACGCTCGATGGGCCAACATATCCAGTCTCGACTTCCTGGGGCACGCAGTGCAGTTGATAGCGGAGCGCGGTTACAGCATTGAGAATGTTGATTCAACCGTGTTCGCGGAGCAACCGCGACTTCGACCTCATATCGACTCAATACGTGAATCGCTTGCTTCGGTGCTTCGAATCGAGATCGATAGAGTAAGCGTGAAAGCAAAGACTAACGAAGGACTCGGCTCCATCGGTCGCGGCGAAGCAATCGCAGCGCAGTCAATCGTTCTACTAAGTCACCTCTAGTCGCGACAGCGAGTCTCGAATGGTAGACTCTTGCATTATGGGGAAGAAAGCAGCTTCGAGTGTGGTTCTCGTGTTCTGTCTGATCGTCGCAGGTATCAGTCTCACCCGCCCATCGAGTTCTCAGAATAAGTCTTCACGCGAAGAAGCCACCAAACAAATTCGCGCGACCGCATACGAAATGATGAAGGCGTTTCTCACTTCCGACGTTCAGACCTTCAAGCGGCTTTCGGCTAAACGAACTCTCGACCTTGTAAGCCTGGTATTCGAAGCCGCACGACAGGACCCTCGTTATCAACAAGAGCTCGCCAACGCGCACATCACAAACGCCGATCAGTTTCTTGGCTACTTCCTGCAAGGCATGGCGACTCAATACCTTCAAGCGGTGCCGCTCTCTCCCGAAGCCGCGGCGAGACGGGTGGCTAACGATTCAACCGTGTCCTTCGTCAGCGACTCCGACGCGTCGATCGCCGTAGGAGAGAACGCGGTCGCTCGAGCGCACGTGGTTGCCAGAGCGTGGAAGATCGACTTGACCGACAGTTTGAAGCGAGTCGTCCTCAAGGAAGTGAACGATCCAGCGTTGCGAGCAAAAATAAAGAGCTTGTGAAATGCGAGCAGTCGACGTCATAGCCAGGAAACGCGACGGCCACGAGCTGACTCGCGACGAAATCAACTTTATCATTCGCGGATACACCGCCGGCGAAGTCGCTGACTATCAGATGGCCGCATTGTTGATGGCGATCTACCTGCGCGGGATGACGACCGGCGAAACACTCGCGCTCACGGAAGCGATGCTGCACTCCGGGGAAGTCCTCGATCTTTCAGACCTCGGCCGCCCCCGAGTTGATAAGCACTCGACTGGTGGCGTGGGCGACAAGACTTCACTGGTGATCGCTCCGGTTGTTGCGGCGGCAGGCATACTCGTACCAATGATTTCAGGCCGCGCGCTTGCTCACTCTGGCGGCACGCTCGATAAGCTTGAATCGATTCCAGGCTTTCGCACTGAACTTTCACTCGTTGAATTTCGAAGCACACTAAAAGAAGTTGGCGCGGCATTGATCGGCCAGACCGCTGAAATCGCACCGGCGGATAAGAAGCTCTATGCCTTGCGCGACGTGACCGCGACCGTAGCTTGCCGCCCGCTGATGGCCGCTTCGATTATGAGCAAGAAGATGGCCGAAGGCGCGAGCGGCCTCGTCCTCGACGTGAAGACCGGCAGCGGAGCGTTCCTGAAAAAGGAAGAAGACGCGAGAGAACTCGCGGAGCTGATGATCTCCATCGCACGCGGGATGAACAAAGAGTGCATTGTTCTGATCACCGACATGAATCAGCCGCTTGGCCGCGCAGTAGGTAACTCTCTGGAATTGATCGAAGCTTTTGAAACACTGAAAGGGCGCGGCCCGGAGGATTTCAACACACTTTGCCGGGAGCTTTCGGCGGAGATGCTGGTTATGGGCGGCGTCGCTGTTGATGTCGAGCGAGCTCGCGACGTTTATCATGATTTGATCGCTTCGGGCGCCGCCTGGGAAAAGATGCGTGAAATCATCAGAGCGCAGGGCGGCGACGCTCGAGCGATTGACGACTACAGATTGTTGCCTGGCGCGAAACATCATCAAGATGTTGTTGCATCGCAGTCCGGCTATGTTCAGGCCATCGATACCGAAGCCATCGGACATGCTTCGATGCTGCTCGGCGCTGGTCGCGCGAGGCTCGATACGGCGATTGACCTCGGCGTAGGCCTGACGGTTCGCGCGAAGATCGGCGATGAGGTGAATCGTGATTCCACGCTCGCGACAGTTCATTTCAACGCTGCTACCGTTGACGGTGAAATTGAACGCGACATTCGCGAGGCTTACAAGATAGGTCGCGAGCCGGTCGAGCCGCCGAAGCTGATCAAAGCTGTGCTTCGCTAATTTACAAAGCCTGCAACGCTCGTTAGAATCGAGCCGGCCTGGGAGCTTAGGCATCCTGCCTGCATCCTGGCTCTCGGATGAAATCAGCAGGCAAGGATGCCTGCGCTCCCAGAGCCCGAGAAGGAGACATCATGAAAACTGTAAATCGTCGAGACTTCTTTCGCACTACTGCTATCGCCGGACTAGGCGCGCGACTATTCACAAGTATGTCGCCGATCACGTTTGGCCAATCAAAAGGCTCGCGCCCGCTGGTGGTGTCGAGTGCCAACGGGTTGCGCGCGACCGCGAAGGCGATGGAGATGATTCGCGCGGGCAAGGACACGCTTGATGCCGTAGTCGCGGGAGTCGCAATCGTCGAAGACGATCCCAAAGACATGAGTGTCGGCTATGGAGGCTTGCCCAATGAAGACGGCGTGGTCGAACTTGACGCCAGCGTGATGCATGGCCCAACTAAGCGCGCGGGCGCGGTAGCTTCGCTTCAAAGGATCAAGAATCCCGCACAAGTCGCGAAGGCAGTGATGGAGAGAACGGATCACGTGCTGCTCTGCGGACCCGGAGCGTTGCGGTTCGCGGTCGCGCAGGGTTTCAAGGAGATGGACTTGCTCACCGACGAAGCGCGAATCGTCTGGCTGCGTTGGAAGGAACGAATGAGCGACGACGACGCATGGGGTCCGGGACTCGCAGCGCCTGACGTTCTGCCGACGCAGAGCAAGCTTTACGACGGAACTCCGATTCGCGCCGAATTGCTCGCGCTTGCCGATGAATATATCGCTCATCCGCCGACTGGAACCATCAACTGCATTGCGATTAACGAACGCAGAGACATTTCCGGCACTACGACCACCAGCGGCTTGTTTCATAAGCTGGCCGGCCGCGTAGGTGATTCGCCGTTGATCGGCTGCGGATTGTTCGTCGATAACGAAGTGGGCGCTGCCGGATCGACCGGCCGCGGTGAAGAATGCATAAAGATCAATGGCGCGCACACAGTTGTGGAAATGATGCGCAAAGGAATGTCGCCGACCGACGCAGCGCTCGAAGCGTGCAAGCGAGTGGCGGCGAACTACAACAACGATATGGCGAAGCTGAAGAAGTTCAACATCAACTTCTACGCGCTTAACAAGAACGGCGAACACGGCGCGGCCAACATTTGGGGCTACTCGGTGACGTCCAAGGGCGAGCGCAAACGAAATCAGTATGCGGTCAACGACGGAAAAGAGAACAAGCTTCACGATGTCGCGTTCCTTTACGAATCGCCCGATAAGTAAAAGATAAATGATGCGAAAGATCCTTCTGGTTCCGTTGTTGGTCGCCGCTTCGCTTCTACCCTCTTGCACAAGCGTCCTGGGCAAGCGCGACGAATCGGGCGGCAAGCTTCGCGTCGGAATCGTGTTCGATATCGGCGGCAAGGACGATAAGTCCTTCAACGCGGCTGCGTGGCAAGGGGTCAAACGCGCGAAGGAAGAACTCGGCATTTTTCTGCGAGATGTCGAGCCGGGCGACCCGACTTCGATCGAACCTTCAATGCGAGCCTTTGCCGAGCGCGGTTACGATCTGATCATCGGAGTCGGCTTCGCTCAAGCGCCGATCATGAACGATGTCGCTAACGACTATCCCAACTTGAAGTTCGCAATCATTGACGGGGTGATTGATCTTCCAAACGTCGCTTCGCTGATATTCAAAGAACACGAAGGATCATTTCTTGTTGGAATGATCGCCGCTCGAACGACGAAGACCGGCAAGGTCGGATTCGTGGGAGGCATGGACATTCCTCTCATTCATAAATTCGAGACCGGTTACGCCGAAGGTGCGCGATACGCGAACCCGAAGATCGAGGTGTTCGAGAACTATGTCGGCGTGACCGACGCGGCATGGAACAATCCGGGCAAAGGCAAGGAGCTTGCGAAAGCGCAAATCGATCGCGGCGCGGACGTGATCTTTCAGGCCGCGGGCAACTCGGGGCTAGGCGTATTCGATGCGGCCGAAGAAATGAACAAGCTGGCAATCGGAGTCGACTCAAATCAGAACTGGGTCAAGCCCGGCTTCATACTGACGAGTATGATCAAGCGCGTCGACGTCTCCGTTTTCAACACCGTGAAGGATTTGACCGAGGGTCGCTTCAAGGGTGGGATTCATGAACTGGGGCTGGCGAATGACGGAGTGGGCTATGCGCTCGACGACTATAATCGGAAACTTATTCCGCCGTCGGTGCTGGATGAAGTCGAGCGAGCCAAGCAGGATATCATCGCGGGTCGAATCAAGGTGACTGATGCGATGGCGGAGAAGTAGTGAATCGAAGATGTGCGCTAGGGTCTGATGTTGTAGTAGCGAATCTTGCTATTGAGCGTGGTCGTGTTCATTCCGAGGAGCTTCGCGGCTCGAGATTGATGCCCGCCAGTTATTTCAAGCGCCCGCCGGATCAATTCAATCTGAAAGCGGTTCACTTCGTCATAAAAAGATATTCCTCGTGATAGATCGATTTGAGTTGCGACTCTTTGCCCGCCCACTTGTGTTATCGCTCGTTGAGGATTCAATACTTCTTCGCGAAGATCCTCACGCTCGATCGTCTTTCCGCGAGCTATGATCACCGCGCGCTCCATCACGTTTTCGAGCTCGCGAACGTTGCCCTGCCAGTTGTAAGCCTCGAGAGCAGACAAGACTGGCGCGCCGATCTGATCCGAGATGTTTCTATTGTTCTCAGCCGCATACTTTCGAATGAAGTGCTGCGCCAACGGCAAAATGTCTTCGCGGCGTTCTCGAAGCGGAGGCAGAGCGATCGCGATGACGTTTAGACGATAGAAGAGATCTTCACGAAACGAACCTTCGTCCACGGCTTGCTTGAGATCAACGTTTGTCGCAGCGATGATGCGCACGTCGACTTGCCTGCGAGTCGTATCGCCAAGCGGCGTGAAGTCTCGCTCCTGAATCACGCGGAGAAGCTTCGCTTGTGTTTCAAGCGATATGTTTCCGATTTCATCCAGGAAAATCGAGCCGCCGTCCGCGACTTCGAAGTAGCCCTTCTTCGCCGCTACTGCGCCGGTAAAAGCGCCTCGAGTGTGGCCAAACAATTCGGCTTCGAGAAGCTCGGTGGGCAGATTAGCGGAGTTTACGGTTATGAAAGGTTTGTCGGCGCGCGCGCTTTGGTTGTGAATGGCGCGGGCGATCAATTCCTTGCCAGTTCCGCTCTCGCCGGTTATGAGAACGTTACTTCGCGCCGGGGCGACTTGTTCGACGAACGCAAGTATGTCAGCCATCTTCTCGCTGCGCGCGACTATTTCTTTTGGTCCGGTGCTTCGTTTGAGGGTTTGTTTCAGTGAGCGCCGCTCTTCGTCCTTTCGTCTGCGGCGAACACCGGAAGTTATCAGTTTCAGAATTTCTTTGTTGTCGAATGGCTTGCTGATGCAGGTAAACGCGCCTCGCTGCATCGCCGAAATCGCGGTATCGAAAGTCGCATAAGCCGTGATCATCACCACAACGGCTTCGGCGTCGAGTTTAAGAATCTCTTCCAGCGTTCTCAGTCCGCCGATTCCGGGCATCGATACATCGAGCAGAACCAGATCGTAGGAACGTTGTTGAAACTTATCGAGTCCTTCTTCGCCGCTTCGCGCAAGTTCTATCTGATAGCCCTCGGCTGTGAGCAGACTGCCCAGTACGTCTCGCATGACTTCCTCATCGTCTACAACGAGGATACTTCCTTTTCTTACCATAAGAGTGAATGCTAGCAGTTAGGACTTCGCTCACACCAGAGGACAAATCGGGCTGGTAGTCGACGTACAAATGACAATCTAATCGCTTGCCGCTTGCAACTGGCGCGCGAACGCGGAAGGAAGCTTGATCGTGAAGTGCGTGCCTTCACCGGGACGGCTTTCGACGAAGATCCGTCCGTTGTGCTCCTGGATGATTCCGTAGGACAAAGCGAGGCCGAGACCTGTGCCTTCTCCGACATCCTTGGTTGTAAAGAAAGGATCGTAGATGCGTGCGATATTCTCCGGCGCGATGCCGACGCCGGTGTCTCGAAAGTCAACGACGAGCGAGCTATCGACCGCGCGAGTGTGAATCGTCAGCCGTCCTCCATTTGGCATCGCATCGCGCGCGTTGAGTATCAGATTCATGAAAACCTGTTGAAGCTTGGAGGCGCTGCCGTAAGCAGGCTGAAGATGCTCGGCGTAGTTGCGCGTGATCTCAAATGTGGCGTTGCGAAGTTGTGGCTCGAGCAGTTGAAGCGTGTCGTCGAGCACTCGATTGATGTCAAGCTCGCGAAATTCAGCATCTCCGGTGCGCGAGAAATTCAGGAGATTGTTTACGATTCCCGAAGCGCGCACGGTCTGGACGTGAATCTTTTCGAGCAGGCCTCGCTTGGGATCGCCTTCGTGAGTTTGCTGCAACAACATCTGCGCGTAAGAAGAAATCCCGGCCAGCGGCGTGTTGACTTCGTGGGCTACGCCGGCCGCCAGCAGTCCTATTGAAGAAAGTTTTTCGCGCTCGAGCAATTGCTGTTCGAGCTGCATTCGCTCGGTGACGTTCTCGATCACCACGAGTGTGCCGGTAACAACGCCTCGCGCTGCCTCGAAGGGCGCAAGCGAGATGTTCAACGTGAGGGGACGGCCGTCCTCGGTGGAGGCGTTGTACTTGTAGATATGCCGCGTGTCGCGAAGCGCCCACCCGTCCGGCCCGGTCACGTTTTGAATTGTGTAAATCAGATCACTATCAAATACAGTTTCGACAGAGCGGCGCAGCGCTCGTTCGCGCGAGATGCCGAAGATCTCCTCGAGCGCGCTGTTCCACGTCGTAATCCTTCCTTCGAAGTCAACCGAAAGGATTCCAACGTTAACGCTTTCAACGATGTTCTCAGAGAATTCCTTTAGTCTGGCGAGTTCTTCCGCCTTTTCCATTTCGGAACGGTAGAGCAGGCTGTTGTCTATTGCGACAGCGACGTAGCCCGACAAAGCTCTCAGCAAATCGGTATCTTCGCTCGTTAACATCGCTCCGGAGATCGTTCGCCCGATGCCGATGATTGCCACCATTCGGTCTCTTACAACGCAAGGCACATAATAGAAGAGCTCTTCGTGTGCTCTGCCGGCCGCTTCCAGCCCGTCCGCATCGGAATGCCCGTCGTGACCGTTTCGCAGATCGTTGGCGACGATGAAGCCTCGTCCAAGCGATCGGATTCGAATTATCTGTTTGACGTCATTCGGAAGATCGATATCGCTGTCGATGCCCGAGCAGTGCGCTAAATAAAAGCCCGACGGTTCGTCTTCGTTCTCAATGAAGATTGCGACCTTGCGAACCGAAAGCATATCGGAGAGCCGTCGAACGAGGGAGTCCAGCAGCTGCGGCAAGGCTGTAGTCTGAGCGAGCGTTCGGCCGAAATCCTGAAGCCCCGTTCGCAGCGTGTATCGTTCGCCATAGAACCATCGCTCAGCCCATTCTTGAAGCTTATTCTTGATTGGCGCGAACAGCATCGCGACGATGAGCATGCCGGCTACGACGACCGCGCGCGTTCGCCACGAATTCAGATCGGCCGTCGCCCAAATGAACCTGACGAAGTCGCCGACTCCCAGAAGCATCGCCATGTAGATTGCGGCGACGGCAAGGCTCGCCATCGCGTGGACGAAGCTTCGGCGCATTATCACGTCCACATCCATCAAGCGATAACGGATGATCGAGTAACCGAAGGAGAAGGGAATCAAGATCAAAGGCGTGTACGCCACCGTCTCCATTATCGGAGTGATTTCAAGATTTGAGATGTAAGGAATCAAATACAACAGCGCGAACGGGAGACCGGCAAGCCCAAGTCCCCAGATGATCCACTTGAGCTGCTGCCTGAGCAACGGCTTCTCCGCGCGGAGAAAAGTTCGCAACAGAAGCACGCTTCCCAGAATCAGGAACAGCGCACAATGAGCAAGTTCAATCTTGCCTAAAGCGTTGCCCCACTCGACCAGTGACGCTCTACCGAAGAGAAGCGAATCCGGTCGTAAACGAATGTCAGGCTTGTAGTGCCACAACGCTTCCACCGCTATCAAAACGAACGCCGGCACGTACAACGTAGTTATCGTAACCCGCAAGCGAGTCGAAAGCTTCCGTCTTGATGGGAAATTCGAACAGAAGTGCAGGAACACCGGCGCGAGTAGTGCCCAAGCCGAGCCGTCAAGAAAGCTCACCAACCGATCCAGTTTCGTAAACTCGAGCGTCGAACTGTAGAAGTAGCCAACAAACGAAAGCAACGACCACGCGTAAAAGTGATAAGTCAGCGCCGCGCGGCGTTGTTTGAACAACACGAACAATCCAATAGCCAGGTACACCAGCCCAATGAAAGCGAGGTACAGACCTCTCCCGAGGTGTTGCTCCCGAGCTATGACCTTGAAATCAACGTCGTAAATCGGATGCTTGATTCCATAGATGTCTTTGAGCACGGGATCCGGATGAAGGATGGCGTATCGAGCGTAGTTTCCGACGCCTTGATTCTCGAGGTAGCGCGCCAGAGTCTCCGCACGATCGATCTGTTCGTAGTCGAGATACCGCGGCGCCGACTTCGCAGCGGAAGCTCCATCATACCGGCCCACGTAGAAGAAAGCTTTTACGTAGTCGCCTTTTCTGACCGCGTACGCGAGCGGAGAATCCGGACTAACGGACTTCGCTTGAACACCGTCAGCGGTGTCGATCCATTCGATTCCATCGGAGGCGACTGGAGGAACGCTCAAGCGGTCTCGAAGATTGAGGATGCCGATAACTACCAGCGCGATGGTTATCGCCAGAACGGCGACAAGCTTGATCGTGCTCGCGATATCTTTCATCTCTCAAACTCCAAGGTGCTTAAATCAAAGACGGAGGGCGACATAGTCTTAAATCGCTATGTGCAACTCGTATTCCTGCTCTCGCAGCCGATTACCACTAATGATGAGAAGATTTAAGCGTCACGGATTAAAGCCCTTATCAACTCATCTTCCATATTTTCGGAGGAGAATCCAATAATTTGGATGCACCTTTCCAACGCTAATTGAAGCGAAACCGAATGCCTGCAAGAAACGCGAGCCAGAGGGAGATATGCAGAACACCGAACAATGCCGTTGATGGGGCTTGCTGATTCCCGCCCTGCTGACCCGTCTTGCGGGTCTAAAACCTGAGCGAGAGACCGACCCGCACGACTCGATGAAAGCGGCTCGCAATCAGTTCCTGACGCTCATCCGCGACTGATGTCTGCTGGTCCAACAGGTTGCGCAGATCGATGACAGCCGCCCACTGGCCGGGTATGAAACTGAAGCTAGGCAGTTCCTGTGTCACTAAGACGCTAAGATTGGGATCATAAGTCGAGAGCTGCCCCTGAAACGGGTCAATGGCGAATACAGCCTGTCCCGGCGAAAGTCGAAGCACGGTTGAAACCCTGGTTCCGGTGTTAACGAAGTTCGCATCGACTTTCGCCGATACTACGTTAAACAATCCGTTGCGAAAAAGATTCGCGGGTGTCGTGATTCCTCTCGAATCCAGTTGCTGGCCTTCTCCGAAGGAATATCCCACGGAGCCGTCGATGATCTTGTTGAAGTGCCGATGATATACGACACGTAAGCCGCGAGTGCGACCCGACTGCTCTTCACATCGAAAAGTCGGCGAAGATTGAGCGGCTTCGTTTGGAATTGCTAGAAGTCCGACTCCGTGACCTGAAACCGTGTCCAGGAAGCCCATCACCTCGAGCGACGATTTGTCGGATAGAATCTGCTCGCCTCCGATCTCGAGCCGATAGCTTCGTTCCATCACCGGCTGACCTCCGGCTACCGCGACAGCCTTTGGCTCCGAGAATTCAATCTCACCCGACTCAAGATTGACTTTCGATTGTGTGTCACTCGACGAGCCCGGAACGAGTCCGGCGAACAAACGAGTGTGAGCCGTCGCGTCCAAAGCGATTCCAAATTTCGGCAACACGTTCGACGCTGAACCTCGTTCCGCAAAGCGGTCGAACTCCAGACCATAAACGATGAGCACGGGCCCTGACACCTGCCACGTATCGGTCGCCGAAAAAGAAATCTGTCCCAGCCTGGGAGTGCTCTGACGCGAGAACGTGAAACGACCGTAGCCCATCGCGACCGAAAGGTGATGATGATCGCCGGCATGAGCGGAGGCCATTGCCGTCAAACTCTGCGGACTGCCGTTTCCATAACCAAGCTGCCCGCTCACCGCGACATTGGCGTCCTTCGCGATTTGCTCTGAGAGGGCGAAGTTCACGCCCGCAAATGAACTCGCATCGCCCCGGCCCGCAGTGGTCTGCGCGAAAGAATTTACCGCGCCGTGAATCTCGGGCGAGCGATCAGTAAGCGCAACCGTGGAATCATCGGTCGCAACCGGATCCTTCGACGTTTCGTCGATATGAAAAATCGTCGCGCGCGCCTGGCGAGCCGCGTATTTTGAATCCTTGTTGAGATCAGTCTGATCGGCAAAGGTGGTGATTCGACGCAGGAAAATTGAATCGAATATCGTGACCTTGTTCGGTTGTACTTCTGCGTCAAGCTCGACTGCATTAAAACCTTCGGCTTGTGCCTTGACGCGGTAGCGGCCAGGCGAGAGGCCAGCCGCGGTGAATTTTCCATCGCCATCAGTGCTTGCCCGCTTGATAACCTTGTCAGCTTTTGCTGCTTCGGCGTCCGCCAAAACCATGACCGCAGCTCCCGTAAGCGGGCTGCCGCTTGTGTCCATCACAACTCCTCGGATGGAGCCACGGCCCGCAGCCGCTTGTGCCGGAATGTTAGCGTACACAATCGCAGCAAGGGCGATCAGTAAGCACGGTTTTAATGCTCGTTTCATAGGTTATCCCTCAGTCGGAGACGCACAGGTTTTATCCGCGGTAGGCATAATTTTATCACCCGGCCTCCGAGTGTCAAGCACGCCTGACTCGCGAAGCCACGCGGCCAGCTTTTGAAACGCTCGACCGCGATGACTTACTTCCGCTTTCTCAGTTGCAGTCAATTCAGCAAAGGTCTTTAGCAACGGCTCGTAGAAGAAGACCGGATCGTAACCGAACCCGTTATGTCCCCTTGGAGCCTCGAGAATTGTTCCGGTGGTTTCTCCCAGAAAGACTCTTTCGCCTTGTTCCCAAACAATGGCGGCAGCGCAAACAAAGCGAGCAGTCTTGCGAGCTGCTGGTACGTGCTTCAACTCTGCAAGCAGTTTCGTAACTCGATCGCCGTCGCTCGCATCAAAACCGGCGTACCGAGCCGAATGTATACCGGGCGCCCCGCCAAGCGCCACGACTTCAAGTCCCGAATCATCGGCCACGGTTGGCTCGCCCGAGAGCTTGTAAAAATGCCGGGCCTTTAGCAATGCGTTTTCTGAAAAGCTTGAGCCTGTCTCGATTTCTTCAGTCGATGCCGAGTCGCCCAAGCCAATAACGTCAATTCCCAGATCTCTCATGATTTTCGTGAGCTCGATGAGCTTGCCTTGGTTGGTCGTGGCCAGGAGGACTCGCACCCTGTGATTATAGCAAGTCACCTTGCTCAACCACGACCGTACATCACTTGAGCGTGAACCTACGAGGGTAGAACCAATCTCGGCGGCATTATTGCAGATCAGGTGGAATCTCCCGGACTTGTGTGGCAAGCAAGGGTAAATATTTCTTCCAACTTATGTACTTTTTACACGAAAAAATTTGGCGCGCCATGAACGTTCGCCGCGTTTTAGTCAAGAAGTCTTGTGAAAGCGTGGATCGTGTAACCGGTATGAGTGCCAGGCCCTAGTGGCACTTTGATTGCTCCTGTTCAGGCGGGGCAAGAGATACGGGTGATGACAACATCACTTCCTGTTCTCGATTCTTGGTTGCCGTGGTGAGGACGGCAACCGGAAAACAAAGGCGACGCAGTATTCCCACGCTGCGTCGCCTCTTTTTTGTCTGCGTTCGAGAGCTCGCAGAAAGACTCTCCGCGAAACCCATACGTATTAAGTCTTGCTTGCTGACTCTTCGCGCCGGCGCTTGACACCAGTTTTCAAGCGCCGATATGGTTCAAGCTTTGGTCGACTCGAGGCGTTCATGCTTGACTCCTACCGAAGGGACTTCACTGACTTTCACACTGCCCGTGCGCGCGAACACTATCTCTTCCACTCAGGTCAGAAAGACAACCTCAACATCGCATCGATCTATGAGAGGTACAGTCACCTTTTTGAACGCGAGTCGATCGAACAGCTAAAACTCGATACAAGGAATTCAAACGGGCATTCCGAAGCAGTGTCTCTCAGACGATTGCTCGCGTTTGCAGCCGAGCAATTTCTCGAGGACTCGGTCAAGCAGCTTACAGAGAACATAAGTGATTATGAGGCGCGAGCAACGGTCACTTTGCCGAATCGCGAGCTTACTTTTCAGGGAGCAGCGGTCGCCATCACTACCGAAGGCGATCGCGATACACGCCGGTTTATCTATTCTCGACGAATAGCCGTCATAGAAGCTTCAAACGATTTGCGGGCCGAGCGTCTGGTCAAACATCACGAAGCGGCTCGCTCGCTTGGCTACTCGAGTTATGTTGACTTGTTTGAACAGCTCCGCCGGATTAACTACGCCGACGTCGCTCGACAGGCCTCGTCTCTTTTGTCACGCACCGAGCCGGCGTACCTTTCGCAGCTTGGTGGAGTTTTGAAGCGCGAGCTTGGCGTGGCCGTCGAGGAGGCGGAGCGCTCAGACGCGTTGTACTTGCTGCACCTGACGCGATTCGATAATCGCTTCCCACCGGATTCAATGCTTGAAGTCTATCGAGAGACGATGGCTGGTCTCGGAATCAACATTGAGGCTCAGAAGAACATCATCGTTGATAGCGAGCCGCGTCCGCGAAAGAATCCTCGAGCTTTTTGCATGCCAATATCAGTGCCCGATGACGTGCGATTGGTAATTCGCCCGGCTGGAGGACAGTCTGATTATCAAGCATTGCTACACGAATCGGGTCACGCTCAACATTATGGCTGGGCGTCTCAGCAATTGCCTGCCGAGTTCAAATACACAGGGGACTACGCCCTGACCGAGACCTACGCTTTTCTGTTCAATCATCTGATTTCGGATGGCGAATGGCTCGCAACGTTCCTTGGACTCACCGACAATGAGGAGTTCATTCGGTCGGTCATGCTTGCGAGGCTGGTCTCGGTGAGACGGTACGTAGCCAAACTCAACTACGAACTCCGGCTTCACGCGGACGAAGATCTCGCGAGTTCGGCTCAGCTGTATGCGGAATTGCAAACCTCGGCAACCTGGTTCAAAGCACAACCGGCCGAATTCCTTTTTGATCTGGATGACTTCTTCTATGCCGCAAGCTACCTGCGAGCCTGGGCCTTCGAGGTATCGCTTCGAGAGCACCTGAAGACGCGGTTCGGCCGCCGATGGTGGTCTTCGTCCCGCGCCGGTGATTTGCTAAAGCAGTTGTGGGAGACCGGCGATACCTATTCGGCTGACGAAATGGCAGTGCAGGCCGGTCTGGGACCCATATCGTTTGATCCACTGATTGATGAATTCAACAAAGTCCTGAGCTGAACACAACTACACATCCATTCATTCCGAGCGAAGTCTTATGCAGAAAGTTCAGGTCAGGTTGGGCAGCCGCAGTTATGAGATTCTGATTTCTTCCAATCTCCTCGAGGACCTTGGCGAGCGTGCTCGCGAAACTTTGGGGGATAAGGCTCGGCGAGCCATCGTTGTCAGCAATCCTACAATTGAATCGCAGTTAGGTCAGCGACCCTATGAATCGTTAGCGCGCGCCCGCTTCGAAGTTCATCGCTTCTCAATTGGGGACGGTGAGCGATTCAAGAGCCTGAAATCTGCGGAGTCACTGTTGACCTTCTTGATCGAGAGACGAATCGAGAGGTCTGACGTCATCGTCGCGCTGGGCGGCGGAGTTGTCGGCGACCTCGCCGGCTTCGTTGCAGCGACCTACCTGCGAGGCGTTCGGTTGATTCAAGTTCCCACAACATTGCTTGCGCAGATTGACAGCTCGGTCGGGGGCAAGACTGCGGTGAATCATCGGCTCGGAAAAAACCTTATCGGTGCTTTTCATCAGCCTTCGCTTGTCATAATTGACCCAAAAGTGCTCAAGACGCTTCCGCAACGTCAGATTCAGGCAGGACTCTACGAAGCGATCAAGTACGGAGTCATATCAGATCGCAAACTGTTCGATCGCGTTGCCAATAATATCGAAGCGCTAAAGGAGCTCGATCAGCCGGAGCTTGAAGACGTCATTGCGAGCTGTTGTGTAATAAAGGCAAGGGTCGTACAGCGCGACGAACGCGAGTCTGGTCTGCGCCGGATTCTGAACTTCGGACATACGATTGGCCACGCTCTTGAAGCGGTAACTCAATATCGACGCTTTCTGCACGGCGAAGCAGTCGGCTTCGGTATGCGCGTCGCTTCGCGGATTGCCGAACGAATGGGATTGCTAGTCTTAAGCGAACGCGAAAAAATCGACGCCGCGATTTCCAGTGTCGGGAAGCTGCCCGCCGCAAATACTATTGCGCCCGATGATATAATTTCAGCAACACATCGCGACAAGAAGGTCGAGGCTGGGCGAGCTTCCTTTGTGCTGCCGGTCAAGATCGGCAAGGTCGTGATCACATCCGATGTGCCCCCGCAGGTAGTCAGAGCAGCATTGAAAGACGCTCTCGCGTGAGAGCCGCGTGAGTTCTGACGTTCACCACTGATGAGTGCGAACTCCAGCGATACCATCGCCGGCGTCTCGCATTCGATGTTCTGTCACCGACGGCAGGAGAGAAGCTATGAGCAACTTGAGCGGCACAAAGCTCCGATCGAGTGAGCGCGGAGCCATCACAATCAAGGCGGCGCTGATTATGATGTTGTTGTTCGCCGCGGGATTCCTGGTGCTCAAAGTCACGCCTGCCTATGTCGAGGAGACCAAGATTGTGCATGACGTGAACGAGCTGGCGCGGATCGCGACCGTGCGGGGATGGAAGGAAGACCGCATTAACCAGGACATCAAGCGTATCAGCTCCGAGTATCAACTTCCCGATAATGCGATTAACCTTGTCAGCCGTGACAATGGCGTTCACATAACCATCGGCTATCAGCGAGACATCGATCTCCTCGTGACCAGTTACTCATGGAAAGTCGATCAAACGGCTATCGGAAAAGATTTGTAACCCCCCGCTCACTGTTGGTAATTCATTTCGCGGTAGCGGTGACGTCGTTTGATTGAACGCCTTGCGGCGTGATGACATGAATGTGAAGCGTAGTTCCCGCGAGAGGCGCTGATGCTGCGCCAATCTTCACCTGCACAAAATCCGGAGGCTCGAAAGCACTTGATTGTGTAGAAACCTGCGATCCGTTCGCCATCACCGAAACCATACCGTCGCTCGGGAAGTTTGTTCCGCTGATGTTTAACATCAAAACTCCGGATGCTTTTTTCTTGACCTTGACCTTCGTTATCTCCGGCCCAACAAGCGTGCCCGCATTCAGCTCATTGGAGAGATCCGACGCGGACGGCGTCGTATTGCGAGCGCGAACTGCTAACGGACCGGCCGTATTTCTGATCGTCATATTCTCGTCGAGGTCAACGGTGATTATCGGAGGGCCCATATTGCCAGTTTCCTGAAGATGCGAAACTACAACACTGCCGTTGATAGTTATTTGAGTATCTGAGCGCAGATTTGTTCCTATGATCAACACTCGAATGCCGGATTGACCGGCGGTCGCTTGCTGAACCGCCTGTCCGTTGAGCAGCAGGCTCGCCGACGTTAGAACCGGGGTCGGAGCTGGTACGGCAGTCAACATTCCCAGCTTTGCTGAAAGTTTCTTGCCGCTAAAAATGTAAACATTGCCACCGTTCAAAACGCTGTTGTTGAATCCGTCGCCGTGCATCGCGTTGGCGACGTAATCGATATAGCCATCCCCATCAACATCCGCGCCCGTGAGCCGATAAGAAAACTCGTCGCCGCCGGCCATGCCTTGAAGTTCGCCGTGCGCGCCTGCGAGTCTGAAAATTGGAGGACTGGCGGGCGGACTATAAAGCTTGATCACCGAAGGCAGGAAATCACGCTGGCCGAATATGATTTCAGTTACTCCGGCGTCTTCGCGTTCTTCGCCGTTGATCGTGAAAGTGCGTTCGGGGCTTCCGATGAACAGGTCTGAGAGGCCGTCCTTATTTATGTCGTACGTTCGAACGGAATCTCCTGCGCAATCGAGATCGTGTTCGCCATAGATTGCCGAGACCCTCTGCCCGGACGCGTCGGGATTTGCAAGATCGATCGTCGCACCTGGCAAGGTCGCGGAACCGTAGATCACGTACACTGCGCCGGTTTGACCTTGATTGTCCGGGGCGGTTGCCTTAAGCGCTCCGACTATTAAATCGGTTCTGCCGTCACCGTTAACGTCTCCACTGTGAAGTTGCGATCCGAGAAAGTCGAAGTTGTTGGCGCCGATGACGTGAGTAGCCTTAAACGTGGGATTGGCCGCGTCAGGAGTTCGAAGATCAATTACCGCGGGCCAGTTGTGCTGGCCGTAAATGACGTAAGCTTCGCCGCACGCCGGCCGTTGACCGTTGAAGCTTGCTGCTCGGGCGTCGTGGCCACTGGCTTGATCGTCCGGCGTGACGTATGAAGCGGAGTCGCGATTGATAGAACCACCGATGATGACGTCGCCGATTCCATCGTTGTTGATGTCACCGACTTGAAGCGCGGCTCCCCAGTGGTCTTCCTGATGCGCGCCGACTATTTTTGCCGTTCGGACACCGGCGGGGGGATTCGCAAGATCGATCACAGATGGAAGTGACCGCGAGCCGAAAACAATGTAAGCTCCACCGACGTGTTGACCCGCGTCTGAATTTATTTGATCGGACCCGATTATAATGTCGGCGATTCCGTCTCCATCGACATCGCCTTCGTCGATCCAGATTCCCATACGACCGCCGGCCTGCGGTCCGTAGATGGCAATCACTCCGGGCGGAGGATTGCCGTCAATTGTGCTGAGATCAGCATTCAAGTTGAAGTTGGTCGAGCCCAACACGATGTAAGCTGCGCCCCGATTGTCTGCGACTCCCGCGCCGGGCGCGTCCCATCCCGAAGCGCCAATCGCAACATCGGGAATGCCGTCGCCGTTGACATCGCCGTTCGCCGCAACCGATGTCCCGAGAAGATCACCTGATCGCTGCCCGCTGAGAGTGAAGATGTTCGGCGGATTCTGAGCAGCATCGACAACACCGCTGTCGCGCCCATCACTGATGTAGAAATTCACCACGCCATTGTTGTCGCGATTGCCGCTGCTTCCATACATGCCGCAGAAAATCACGTCGGCGCGTCCGTCCCCGTTGATGTCGCCGGCAGCGACTGGCAGACCGATTTCACCTTGCTTCCTCAGACCGCCGAACAACACAAGCAAGCCGTCTTGATTGACGTTCGCCGTATCGACTGCGAGCTGAATGACGCCGACTTGAGCTGCCCCCTGAAAAGCTACCAACGCCAACGATATTGAAATGATTAGTGCAGTGATCGGACCCCTGTGCCTTGATTTCTTACTCATCAAACCCTCGTCTATGATTGCAAACGCGTTATGTCATCGCGGGGGTTGATGATTATACAATGCCGTAGAATCGAATTGCGAACTTCGACGCCCGGGAGCGCGCGCGTCCCGCGCGCTGTTGAGTTCTCCCGACGAGGCTTCACGGTTCAAACTCAGTAATGGAAGAAAAGCAAAAACGCGGCCGTCTAACTAACGGAATTCACGGATGGCGACGTTTATGGAGCAGCTCGCGATAATGAGCGATCGCTCAACAGAAGCTGAGATAATCAAAGCTTGCAAGCGCGGCGATCGGACGGCGTTTCGCGATCTGTTCGAAGCTCACAAGGATCGGGTCTACACGATCGCATTCCACTACGGAGGCGATGAAACGACCGCGCGCGATGTGACTCAGCAGGTCTTTCTGAAGCTGTTCACGATCATTGGCCAGTTTCGAGAAGACTCACAGTTCACAACATGGCTTTATCGCATAGTGGCCAACGCTTGCGCGGACGAGCACCGAAGGCGCCGCCGGTTTGTGCCGTTCAGCCCCGCAGTCGAGGTGAGTCACATGACAACGAGGAGCACCCAGGAAGAGTCGTATCAGCGGCGTCAGGTAGCCGATTCGGTGCGCGGTGCAATCTCGGAGCTGACTCCAAAACTGCGGCTGCCCATCTTGCTCAAGTACGTGGAGGGCATGTCATACGAAGAGATTTCAGAGTCGCTCGGTATTTCGATCGGCACCGTTTCATCGCGGCTCAACCGCGGTCACAAGATGCTGGCGCAAAAGCTCGCACATCTTCGCGGTGAACTCGCAGCAGGTGAATGATGATGTTTAACAACCATGTAGTCAAATTGCTCTCAGCTTATTGCAACGGCGAGCTGTCGCCTGAGCAGTCGCATCGAGTGTCCGAGCATTTGCTCGCGTGCGCCGCGTGCCGCAAGGAATACGACGAAATAAAACTCGGCGTGCAGCTGGCCAGACAGCTGCCTCTTGCGTCGGCTCCTGCTGAGATGTGGGGCGAAATCGAATTGCTGCTGGAGACAGAGTCTCGCAAAAGGTCGGTCAGCCCGCGGCGCGGTAGGGGCTTCATATTCGGTTGGTATGGCGTCGCGACCGTCAGCACTTTGCTTGTCGCGTTGGCAGTCGGCGTAGTTGTGATGCGACTACCGAAGAAGGAGAGTCCTCCTCCTTCGGGCGAATCGTGGGAAGTTGCGAGTCTATCGGGCTCTTTCAAGATCGATCGCAGCAGCGTAAAGGGGAATGGAAGACTTGGTGTCGGAGGAACCCTTGAAACCGACAGTTCGTCGCGCGCCAGGATTAACATCGCGGAAGTCGGAGAGGTCGAGGTCGATCCAAATTCACGGCTTCGCCTATTGGAAACGCGTTCAACCGAACACCGACTCGCGCTTGACCGCGGTCAAATTCACGCTCAGATATGGGCCCCGCCAAGATTGTTCTTCGTTGACACGCCTTCTGCGCAAGCGATCGATCTCGGGTGCGAGTACACATTGCAAGTTGACGACGCGGGAAGAAGTTTCTTGCGAGTGACTCTGGGATGGGTCGAACTCGTCCGCGATGGACACGAGTCGTACGTTCCAATTGGAGCGATGTGCGAGACGCGTCCCGGGATAGGACCGGGGACGCCTTACTTCGCCGATGCGAATGATGCTTTCACCAGCGCACTCGAGAGATTTGATTTCGAAGATGGAGGCGACGAAGCGTTCATCATTGTCTTGAATGAAGCTCGCCCGCGCGACACTTTCACGCTTTGGCATCTGCTCTCGCGAGTCGATGGGATCGACCGATCTCGAGTGCTCGAGAGGATGATAAAACTGGTGGGCTTACCTAAAGGCGTAACTCGAGCCGGTGTGATGAGGCTCGATCAGCAGATGCTCGATACGTGGAAAGATGAGCTCGACACCGTGTGGTTCTAGCGACAGATTTCATGGAACATTGGCACAGGGTTGCTCAGTTGCGATTCGCAGCGAGGAAAACAATGAAACGCAAACATTCAATCTTGATTGCGATCGGCTTCACGGCATTTCTTACGGCCTCGTTCGTTGTCGCTCGGCCGGCTGCTTTAGTTAGCCAGTCGATTAGCTCGCGAAAGAGTGCCGGCCATCTGGTTGTTCACGAGTGGGGAACGTTCACTTCCATTGCCGGGCACGATGGCGAGGAGATCGAATGGAGACCGCTGAACGGATCAAGCGATCTGCCGAGTTTTGTTTATGACTTGAGCGCGCTTTCCGGCGCCGGGCTTCGAAGCGGACAACGCTGCATCAAGTGCAATCTGGAAGCCTTGGTGCGAATGGAAACTCCGGTCATTTATTTCTACGGCGATCGCGAGACTAGTGTCTCCGTTCGGGTCCAGATTACGAAAGGGAAGATCACCGAGTGGTATCCACAAGCACGGATGATTTATGGCTCGACTCCGTCAGATGGAATTGATTGGGGCCGAATAACGGTCCTGCCCGGCGCCGAAGAGAGCTATCCAATTGAAAGCAAGCCGAGCCACTACTATCCGGCGCGCGAGACTGACGCCGCGCCACTTCGTGTTTGCACCGTCAAAGGCGAACAACGCGAGAAGTTTTTGTTCTATCGCGGTGTGGGCACATTCGATCAGCCGCTAAAAGCGAGATTCGATAATGGAAACATTGTAGTGAGGAATACAGCAGCGGATGCGATTCCTCAGTTGATAGTCTTCGAGAACCGCGGCGGCCAGATCGGATATCAGGTACGAGGTTCACTCAAGCGCAAGGCCTCCGTTGATCGTCCGTCGGTCGGTCAAACGCAAGCGGCGCTTGAGGGCGAGCTTGAAGCGATGTTGATCGGGCAGGGACTCTATGAAAAAGAAGCGCTGGCGATGATAAAGACCTGGCGCGATTCGTGGTTCGAAGAAGGCCTTCGAGTCTTTTACATTGTGCCGCGGAAGGTGACCGATTCGATACTTCCGCTGACAGTTGAGCCTCAACCAACTGAAACCAGCCGCGTGCTCATTGGACGAATAGAGATCATCACACCGGAAATAGAGAAGGAAATCGAAACGACTCTCGGCGATTCGTCGCGCGATCTCAATGACGTGGCTGAAGAGATCATGCGCAAGCACGGGCGTTTCGCTGAGCCTGTGTTGAAGGACTTGCTCGAGAAGACAGGCGACACCGGGCTTCGAGCGAGAATCCAGAAAATAATCAACTACGCTGGAAGCAATCCACGCTAAGAATCGGTTCTCATCGCAGAGTTTTATTCGTCGAGTTTGATTCGCCAGGGAGGGTTCAGTCTGTTCTCGCCGGCGAAGAACAGACAGATCAAGTTGCCGTCCGGATCTCGCAGATAAGCTTCGCGCCACAACCAGGTTTGATCTACCGGATCTGACTCGAATTCCACGCCTCTTCGTTTTAGCTCAGCGACCGTTTCGTCGAGATCGTCGCATTCAAAGTACACAACCGGCCTGGCTCCTGTCGTTAAATCATCCGCGTGATGAACTGAGAAAGTCGCATCGCCATCGGGACAAACGAAGCGAGCGTATGTCGGCGGGCTATCGACAATTTGAATCAATCCGAGCCGCTTGTAGAACTCGATAGACTTCACTACGTCGGTTGACGGAACGGTCACCTGATTAAGTTTCATTGATGCCTCAAATCGGATAAACCCTATACCTTCTTCTATCACAACCCATGTTAGTCGGATAAACCCTATACCTTCTTCTATCACAACCCATGTTAGAATGCAGTCAACTTCGGAGGTTAATAATGGCAACTCACATTGAGCCGCTGCTGACAATCGCGGATCTCGATTCGATGCCCGACGATGGCAATCGCTACGAAATCATCGAGGGGGAACTATTCGTGTCCTGTTCACCAAACCTCACACATCAAAGTGTCTCCGGCAATATTTTTTTTAGCGTTCGGAGCTATCTCGTCGACAATCCGATCGGAGAAATCTGGACGACGCCCGGCGTAATCTTCAGCGAGTACAGCGGCGTGATCCCTGATCTCGTTTACGTCAGTCACGAACGTCGCGCCGAGATCGCCTCCGGAGAGCGCGTGATGGGCGCGCCCGATCTCGTGATCGAGATAGTTTCACCAGGAGCAGAGAACGAGCGTCGCGACCGACTCGTCAAACGACAGCTATACGGGAAGCACGGTGTGAAGGAATATTGGATCGTTGATTCTCAAAACAGGACAATAGAAGTATATGTGCTTGAAGGACAGATGCTGCAACTCCGGTCGGCGTTGACGGAAAAAGACGAACTCACTTCTTCGGTGTTGCCGGGATACCGCTGCAAGGTCGAGACGCTATTCTCAATTTGAGGGAGTCGACTAAGACGCGCACGGAGATCGACATGACATTAACGTTCACAGCCGTTTTTGAAGAGATACCTGAATCAGAAGGCGGCGGGTACGTCGCGTATGTCGAGGAACTACCCGGCGCCATAACTGAGGGAGAGACTATTCAAGAAGCGCGCGAGAACTTGCAGGACGCGGTCAACGAACTACTCGAAGCGAATCGAATGCTGGCGTCCCGCTCACAAGCGGGACACTCAGTGATCCGCGAATCCATTACCGTCGACGTCTGATTGGTGCGGGCCATTTCAGAGGCACTCGTCTTGAAGCGAACAGACCTCACAAGGCACCTCGAGCGGCACGGTTGTGAGTTCCTGCGCGAGGCCGTAAGCACTCCGTCTACTACAACGCGGCAAATAACAAAACAGCCACTGTCCCCCGTCATAACGAGATCAAGAATCCGACAGCGAGGAAGATCTGTTCGCAACTTGGCGTGCCAGACCCGCTCAAATAACTGCCGACGATGCGTGATGTAACTATCCGTCGGCTTGGTTCCTTGACTACCCTTCAAATCGCACTGTATAAGCCTTCTTGCGACATCAGTGGAAAGGTTCACAATGAAAACTCTTCTTCTTAACCCGCCTTCGTTCCCGAATTTTGATGGTGGCGCGAGCTCGCGTTGGCCCGCCTCACGTGAGATTGCTTCATTCTGGTATCCGGTCTGGCTCGCGTATCCCGCAGGCATGATCAAAGACAGCCGGTTGCTCGACGCGCCTCCACACGGAGTTACTCCGGAAGAAACAATCGACATCGCGAAGAGCTATGACTTTGTTGCGCTGTACACCAGCACGCCCGGTTGGAAGAACGACGTGCGCCTCGCCGAGATGATGAAGGCGGCCAAGCCCAGCCTCAAAATCGCGTTCGTCGGGCCGCCCGTGACCTCGCAACCCGATCAGGCTTTGAATGAATCGGAGTCGATCGATTTCGTGGTGAGAAAAGAAATCGATTACGCGCTCAAGGAATTCGCGGAAGGAGTGCCGGTCGAAGAGATACAGGGCGCAAGCTTTCGCAAGAACGGCGGCATAATTCACAACCCCGATCGCGCGCCGCTTCACGATCTGGATTCGCTCCCCTTCGCGTCAGACATCTACAAGCGCGATCTCGATATCACGAAGTACAACGTACCATTCCTGCTTAATCCTTACATCTCGTTTTACACATCGCGCGGCTGTCCTGCGTTATGCACGTTTTGCCTGTGGCCACAGACGATCAGCGGTCACGCGTGGCGAACGCGTAGCGCCGAGAACGTCGCGGCCGAAGTCAAACACGCGTGGGGGCTTTTCCCGAACCTCGAAGAAATCTTCTTCGACGATGATACATTCGCGTGGGCGAGGAATCGCACGATTGAGGTATGTGAAAAGTTGAAGCCGCTCAAGACGATCTGGTCATGCACTTCTCGGGTGCACACCGATTACGAGACGCTCAAGGCGATGAAAGAAGCAGGCTGCCGATTGTTGATCGTCGGGTTCGAGTCAGGCGATCCCCAGATTCTCAAGAACATCAAGAAGGGCGCAAGCGTCGAACAGGCTCGCGAGTTTATGAAGAACTGCAAGAAGCTCGGCATCGTGGTTCACGGAGACTTCATCATCGGGCTTCCGGGCGAGACTCCGGAATCGATCAAGACAACCGTGAAATTCGCCGAAGAGCTCGATTGCGAAACGATTCAGGTTTCCATCGCTCACTCGTATCCCGGAACGGCGCTCGATGATTATCTGAAGAAGAACAACTTCTTCACTCAGATTGAGCATATGACCGATGATATGGGTCACCAGCTTCCGACCATTCAATATCCGGGGCTGACTCGCGAGGAGATCGTGCAAGCGGTCGAGCATTTTTATGATCGCTACTATTTCCGTCCGCGGATCATCTTCAGAATCGTTCGTCGCGCGGCGTTCAATGGACACGAGCGAAGACGGCTGTACAAAGAAGCGAAGGAGTTTCTCCAGCTTCGCGCGAAACGCAAGGAGTTCGTAGCAGCTCAAGCCAGCCGATGAGCCGCCCGCATCCAGCTTCGAAAGGAAAATCTAGCGCTGCTTCTCAAAGTAGAGGCAGCGCTAGTCAGCTTTTGCCCGATAAGCTTGCTCACAATCACTCCAACGCCTTGCCTCACGCCTCGACTAAGCGCTGTTTGATCGTCAACGCCGACGATTTCGGCGCGTCTGAGGAAGTCAATGAAGCGGTCATTCGAGCTTTCAAAGAAGGCGTGTTGACCAGCGCCAGCTTAATGGTCACAGGCGCCGCAGCCGAACAAGCCGTAAAGCTTGCGAAAGAGAACCCGGGACTCGGCGTTGGAATACACCTGGTTACAGTGGTTGGCCGAAGCGTTTTACCTCAATCAGAAATCCCAACGCTGGTCGATCGCGATGGCAATTTCTCCAACAATCCAACCGCCGCCGGGCTGAAGTATTTTTTTATGCCGCGCGCGCGCCGCGAATTGAGAAAAGAACTTGCCGCGCAGTTCGAGAAGTTTCACGCGACAGGGCTGAGGCTCTCGCACATCGACGGACATCTTCATCTGCATGTTCATCCGGTGATTTTCAACGCCGCGCTCGAACTGGGTTTGAAATATGGCTGCGCTCACATGCGAGTGCCGGTTGAAGAACGCCGGCTCGCGCTCGAATTCGATCCGGCAAATGTGGTTCAAAAGAGTATCTTCACCATTCTGTTTGGAGGCCTGGCAAGGTACATGAAACGCAAGCTGCGCGAACGCGGCTTCGCTTTTCCGGCTCGCGTGTACGGCAATCTTCAGAGCGGAAGAATGAGCGAGGGATATTTTCTTTACGCGCTCGAAAACCTTGCTGCAGACGCAAGCGAAATATACTTTCATCCGGCTGTTTACGCTGACGACAAGTCGCTTAACAGCGACGAATGCCAGGCCTCGATCGAGTTCGAAGCCCTGACGAGCCCGAAGATCAAAGAACGAATAAGAACGCTGGGGATTCGACTGATCAACTACGCAGATCTGGATGCGCGTTCATGAAGACCACTACTGTTTTGATAGTCGCAATAATCTCCCAGGCGATAGGCAACGTGTATCTGACCAAAGCGATGAAAGCGGTGACGACCACGGGCGCTGACGATTTTTTGTCCACGGCGTTTCGCGCGGCGGCCAATCCAATGTTGTGGCTGGGCACTGGGCTGCTCATCGTTTTCTTTGCGCTCTACTCGGCAGCGCTTTCGTGGGCCGACTTGAGCTTTGTCTTGCCGGCGACGGCTTTCGGTTATGTTCTGAACGTCGCGGCCGGCCACTATTTTTTGAGCGAGTCGGTTTCTCCCGCGCGTTGGGCCGGCTCCGCGATAATCACCCTCGGTGTCTTCCTGGTTTCAAGATCAGGCGTTAGGACAATCCCGCGAGCGGAGCTTCTGTGATGATGACTGTGTCGATGATTGCGATAGTTGTGCTGGGCGGCTCGGCGGGAGACGTGTTTGTCACCAAAGGCATGAAACAGGTAGGTGAGATCTCAACCGTTCATCCCGGCAAGCTCGCGTGGATAGGACTCAGAGTGCTGCGCAACCTCAGTTTTCTGATCGGTGTTTTCTTCATGGCTTGCAGCTTCTTCGCCTTCCTGGCGGTGCTGTCGTGGGCCGACCTGAGCTTCGTCCTTCCCGCGACTTCTCTAAGCTTCGTCGTAACAACCCTCGGCGCCAAGTTCATCTTGAAGGAAGAGATCAGCCGTTTGAGACTGGCCGGCACGGTGTTGGTCTGCCTCGGCGTAGCCCTGATCTCAATTCCGTGATGCCGATAATAGCGACCGTACTGAAGCTGGCTCTCGCGGCCTGCACGCTCGCGGCCGTTGCCTTCTATTTGTTATCGATTATTGCCGGCTGGCGATTCTTCTCGCGGCGTCCCCATGTTGAGCAAGAGAGGCTCGAACCTGCGACGATTATGATCCCGCTTCACGGCGCCGACTTCAAAGCATATGAAAACTACGCCGGGTTATGCCGTCAGGACTATCCCGATTATCAAATCGTGTTCGGTGTGCGCGACGAGTCGGACTCTTCGATCCCAATCGTGAGGAGACTGATTGAAGACTTCCCCGAGCGTGAGATTGCATTGGTCGTCTGTGACAAGTCAATCGGCGCAAACCTGAAGGTCAGCAATCTCCAGAACATGCTCGAGCGAGTGAAGCACGAACAAATCGTGATCGTAGACAGCGATGTTCGGATGGGCCGGGATTATCTCAAGAGTGTTCTTGGGCCGCTCACCGATGAACGTGTCGGGCTTGTCACATGTCTCTACCGGGCAGCGGAAGCGCCCGACTTCGGCGCCAGGCTTGAAGCTGTCGGCATCACCGCTGAGTTTGCGCCCGGTGTTTTGATGGCGTGGATGCTCGAAGGCGTGAAGTTTGCGCTTGGGTCAACTATGGCCACGACTCGCACGCGGCTCGAATCCATCGGAGGGTTTCCCGCGCTTGCCGATTATTTGGCGGACGATTTCATGCTCGGGAATCTCGTGGCCAGGTCCGGATACGAAGTTTATCTTTCAACTCACGTGGTCGAGACGGCGATGCACCCAATCGGGCTTGCGGGTATGATTCGTCACCAACTGCGCTGGGCTCGATCGACTCGAATATCGAGACCGATGGGTTATCTCGGATTGATCCTGACCTACGGGACAGCGCTGGCTCTTCTGAATGTCATCGTCGCTCAAGCTTCAGTTTTCAGTTTGAGCCTGCTTGCTGCAACGCTGGCCGTCAGGCTTACGATGGGTTGGATGATTGGAGTTCACTGGCTCGGCGACAAAGTTCTAAAGAAATGTTTTTGGCTGGTACCCGCGCGCGACCTGTTGAGTTTCGCGATCTGGTGCTCGAGCTGGGTTGGCAACAAAGTCGAGTGGCGCGGGCGATTGTTCGAGGTTCAGGGCGACGGAAGGATGGTTCAGGTTGAAGCAGGGAAAACGCTTCCCGAGCAAATCCCTTCGTGAAATCCCATCGTTGCTTTAGCACGCGTCGATCAACCCATTAGGGCCAACTTCGAAAGCGACAAAAACTACTCATCCGAGCATTTGGGACAAGAGATCTGCGTGCTCCGTCATCGAGCATTCGAGCCTTTCGCTGTAGCCGAGACTCTGAGTACGCTGACCGGTGGGCGCACCAGTGTTTTTCAAACTTCAGTTTAGATTTTGAATGCAGAATGATGTAGAATGCGGCAAAATAGAGTGAAGTAAGTCTCAGTTGCAGGAGGTGTGCCATGCAAAGACCACGAGCCACACTAAGAGACAAAATGGTGCTCATCTACTCACACAAGAATCGTAACTTTCTCAAGCCCTCGAGCAAAGGCACGAAATTCTTCGACTTCCTTGTAGGTCTTATTCAGGACGAAAAGTTGGATTTCTGGTGGGACGAGGAGATGAGCCACACCCTATGGGATAAGGAGATCAGGCGACACCTCAATGAGGCCGATATCGTCGTCTGTGTCGTAAGTGAGCCGTTCCTGCGTTCAGATTACGTGAGAAAAGTGGAGTTAAGGATTACTAGAAAACGACAGAAAAAGGACGACATAATAGTTGTACCAATTCTATTAGAACCCTGCACCTGGAAGCAGAAGAATAAGTGGCTGCAGAAATATGGCCTCATCCCTGACCAGCCTATAGAGCCTTACTACAAACATAAGCGGTTGGTGATATACCTGGACATAATAAATCACATCCGCAATCGCATTCTGGCCCGCCGGATAGGTAAGAAAACCCTTAAGAGTGTAGATCCGTATAGCGACCCTCGCATGCTTTACGCCCTAAGGCGGGTGTCGCAGGAAGACTTGCCTGAAGAACAGCAACTTGCCCTGGTAGAGCAGGCCAAGGAGCGCGCCAGCCAGTTCGTTAAAGACCCAAGCCTGCGAGAGAGAATTTGCGACGCCGCAAAACGTAAGCTTAATGAGCCCGGCGTCGAATGGCTCAACAAACGGCAACTCGCAGACCTGGACAGCGAGTTCCTCATGGCGTTGGATGGGCGATCACAACCTGACCCAAAAAAAATACGCTGGGTCCTCAGAGCCTGTGGTCTTCATCCGCAGGGAAGGGCGTGATGCAAGCAGCAGCCCGTCTTCTGTCTCTTGCGCAGTCTGCACGTTCAAGTTGGATATGCCGCTAGAATCCGTCTCCACGGACTTCATCGCAGATCACAACTTCCGGCAGCGATGGCCGGACACGCATCTCTCGAACTCATTCCGTCAACTATTGTTGATCTACAGGAAACTTTCAACGGCCAATGCTCGCGGGCCGCGCGATCCCGCAGAAGCCGTTCACGAAGGCTATGAGACGATCTGCAGGTGGATTCAGTCCCTGGTTGACCCGACTTCTAACTCTCATGGAGCCAAAAATGGTCAACAGCAAGAGCTCGATGTAGTGCGCTCACTGGTCGCATACCAGAAGGCCAGCTATGGGCGGGATTGGCTCCAAGGCGTGGCAAGCCTTTCAGGGATGCTTATGCATTTCTCTTTGGGTAGTCGGGAAGCGAATTCGCTGGTAAATCATCGAAGACCTCAGAAGCCATTTTCCACATACCCAACCTCTCCCGCTGTCGCAAAGTTCGTCGGCGACGCGGTTATCTCTTATCTCCTCAAGCACCCGATACCAGTCATCTGCAGCGGACACAGCAGCGCAGAACGTTTTGCTGAACGCGCCCTCGCTTTCCGCGTCCTTGACCCGTCGATGGAATCCGGGCAATTGCTACTCGAGGTAGGCCGCGCCCTTGTCCGCCTGGTTTTCGTCAAGCATTCATCTTCGAGCAGGGCCGCTTCTTACTTGAGCCGCGCCTTGCTTGAAAAACTTTGCCGTGATTGCCTTTGGGGAATAGATCGAAACAAGCTGGCAGTCATTGCAGTGAAGATGTTGTTTTCGCTTTTAGGCGCAGAGTTCGGAATCCATCAACTTGCGCCCTCTCATATCGTCACAGCCGATGCGTTAGATCATTTCAATCAGAATCAGCCACCGGATTTCGACGCCGTTATTAATAATCCACCCTGGGGTAAAGTCTCGAGCAAGTCGGAGAGAAATCAACTTCGCCAGCGGTTCACCACTCTTCAACTTCAATCTGACACTTACGTCGCATTCAGTGAGATGGCGATTGGCCTTATAAAGCCAGAGGGGGCTTATGCTCTGATCTTACCGAGTCACGCTGTTGCTGCGCGCAATGCGTCTCGATTGCGTGAGCTGTTTCTAAGCAAGACTGCGGTCGAGCAAATGATTCTTCTTCCTCGCGCAGCTTTCGCCGATGCGAGTGTCCGGGGACTGGTCTTATTAGGTCGAGCACTTCCGGCAACCCACTCGCCTCGATGTCGTATTATCACTTATCCTCTGGTGAAAAGCTTCGATGCAATCGGACCCGCACGTTCGTTCACGGTTCGCTCGAGTCTCTTGCGGACTCTTGGAGCAGGATCCTGGTGGCCTCTGTTCACCGCGAATGGTCTTGAGAAGTCGCACGGGAGCACGGTGGCGCTCGAGCAAATCGCTAGTGTGGTCTCTGGAGTGTGCGTTTATAGGCTGGGTGACGGTATTCCCGCGCAGACAGCCAACGTGCTAAAGAAGCGGCCGTTCACATTCTCGAGTCCAGGTCGTTCGACAACCCCTGCGTTACGAGGGCGTGATGTACACGAATTCTATGTGGGCGATCCTCAGCAATTCATCAGGTTCGGGAAGTGGCTTGCTTGGGTTGGCAATCACAATTCGCTTCGTCGTTCAAAAAGGATTTTTGTCCGCGAGCTCTGCCGGCGTGACGGCAAACTTTCGGCGGCAGTGGCGAGAGATGGATTTGTTCCGCTACGCGGGGTTTTGACGGTTGTTCCCAGGATGATCAACGTCTATGCCCTTGTGGGCATATTAAACTCCGCAACAACGGCTGAGTATGTCAGCAAGCACACGGCGTCGTTTTCGAAGGTAGATTTTCAGAAGATAATCGTAAGTGAGTTGCGGCAGATGCCGATTCCCATCGCCGCCGTCAATCCCGGGCATCGCGCTCGGCTCGGACTACCTCCTTCAACCGAGCGAGAGCTTTCGCTTCATAGGCGGCTGACAACCCTGGCGCGAAACCTGTCCCACGCGACGCCGGTCAACAATTCCAAAACACGGAAACTCTTCGATGAAATGAATGCAGTTATCTCGGCAATGTCCGACTTGTCGGAGCACGAAATTGCTTAAAGCGATCTTTTTCGGAAACTATTCGCCGGGAATAGGACTCCGCGGCTTCGAAGGTTCATAGACCCGTACGACAAGTATTCGATCGAGCTGGCACGGACCTAATCGTTTATGCGTAAACCTCGCCGATGGCGCAAGCAGTTCCCGTACTATAAAGTCCAGGTTTTCGATCAGACAGTCAACAGTTGGAAAGATGAACGCAGAGTATTCGACACGGTTGAAGCCGCACAGTCCTACATAGCCGACGAGATAGCCCCTCACGCTGCCCGCATTCTAGTTATTGAAACCAAGGGACGGCACGTGCTTGACTCTTGAATCACTTAAGCTCTTTCACCTCCAGATCGCTTGAACTGTCGCGAGGAATTGAAGTCGAGGGAAGCAGACTTCAAAGCTGGGCTGAAAGCGGCCACAGGTCTTCTTCTACGCGGTGGCCCTGTGACGCGCTGCAAGCTGTCCACACGCGGCCGAGATATCCTGGCCTCGCGGACGGCGAATGAATGAAGGTAATGAACTGTCGGTCAGGATCTTCTGAAACGCGATTATTCGATCCATCGGCGATGATGCATATGGAAGCTCGGGCGCCGGGTTGTGCGGAATCAGATTAACTTTCGCGCGAATAGCCGAAAGCAATCGCACGAGTTCGCGCGCGTGTTCGTCGCTGTCATTGACTTCTTCGAGCATAACGTATTCGAAGGTCAGCCGTTCGCGCTCGCCGAGCGGATATCTGCGGCACGCCTCCATCAATTCAGAAAGCGGATACTTGCGGTTGATCGGAAATAATTGATCGCGAAGCTCGTCCGTGGGCGCGGTGAGCGAGATCGCCAGCCGCGGTCTGATTTCCTCTTTCGCTAGATCATAAATTCGCGGAACCACGCCTGCCGTCGAAAGAGTCACGCGACGCGGAGCGATTCCCAACCCTTGTTGATCGCCGAACAACCGAACGGCTTTGATTGACGCGTCGTAGTTCAACAGCGGCTCACCCATTCCCATCATCACGATGTTCGTGCGGCGTTTTATTTCAACACCTTCGCCGTAAACGTGGTTCAACACCGTGACGACCTGCGAAACAATTTCGGCAGTCGTCATGTTTCGCTTCAGTCCCATCACCCCGGTCATGCAAAAGCTGCAAGCGAGCGGACATCCGACCTGACTCGAAATGCAAATCGTGTCGCGGTGCGCCTCGGGCATGAACACTGATTCGACTTCCGATCCGTCCGCGAGCGCGAGTAGAAACCGCTCGGTCCCGTCTGAAGAAGTAAATACGTTTCGAATTTCGGTGCGTGTGATGCAGGAATTGGCTTCGAGAATCTGCCGAAGCGTCTTCGGCAAATCGGTCATATCGTTGAAGCTTGTAATGCGGCGGCGAAAAACAGCATCGTAAACCTGTCTCGCGCGATAAGGCTTCTCGCCGAGTCCGACCATAAATTCGCGCATATCGTCTTGCGTGAAACCAACCAACTCGGGGCTTTCTTCTTGAATATTGTTGGACATCGGAAGGATTTTCCAGACTCGGCCTAGCGGTGAGTTTTTCAATTCGCGATTGAATCTACTTGATGGCTGCGGCGCCTCCGCGAATAAACCGCGCGGCCGGAGAGTCTTTCATCGGCAGCGTGAATCTTCTAATGCCGTCGAACTTGTACAACGCGCCGGCAACAGCGGGAGCCGTGGGCACTAGTCCGATCTCGCCAACGCCTTTTGCGCCGTAAGGTCCGGCCGGATGTTGGTCCTCGATCAGGATCAATTCCACTTCGGGCATGTGACGAGCTCGCAGCAAGCCTTGCGAGTTCACCGTCAACGTCTGCGGCATTCCGCCTTCAACTCTGAACTCTTCAGTCAGCGCATAGCCCAGTCCCATGTGAATCGACCCGTCCAACTGGCCTTCAAGCAGCGTAGGATTCATAACCTTGCCGACATCGTGAGCCGCGACCACTTTTTTTACCTTCCCATCGTCGTCGAGAATCACCACCTGCGTCGCGAAACCGTAAGCGAAATGTGTCTTCGGTTTCTCAACGCCGGACTCGAGCGAATGTGTGTCGTCGATCAATACTTCGCCGTAGTAGGTTTTTCCCGCCAGGTCGCGCAACGTCTTCTTCTGATCGAGATCAGCTTTCAACTTGCGCGCGGCCGCCTGGACTCCCAGGCAGCCGAGGAAAGTGCCTCGCGAACCTGTGGTCTGCCCGCAATCGAGTTCATACTTGGTATCGGCGGCGACAAAATTGAAAACGCGCGACGGCAAGCCTGTCTCTTCGCAGGCGGTTTGTATCAAGACGGTAAACAAGCCCTGTCCCATCTCCGTGTAGCCTGTGTAGATCCCAATCGTTTCGTCGCCATGGACTTCAAGCATGGCCCTGCCGTATTCGGGCATGCCGTTGCCGATGCCAACGTTCTTTATGCCGCAAGCGATGCCTGCGTACTTCGCGCTCTTGTAAATCTGCTTCACTGCTTCGAGCGTTTTCTTTAATCCGACGCTTGAGTCAAATTCCTGGCCGGTGCAGAAAACATCCCCGACATCCAATGCGTTGAGATAACGCATTTCCCATCCGTCGAGGCCGACTTTTTCGGCAAGTATGTCCACCATCGAGTCCATTGCGAACGCGGCTTGATTCGCGCCGAAGCCTCGCATCGCTCCGCATGGCGGATTGTTAGTATAAGCCGCAAGCGATACGACATGAACGTTTGGAACTTTGTATGGACCAGTGCAGTGACCCGCCGCGCGCTCGAGGACCTTCGATCCAACTGAAGCATACGCGCCCTTGTCGCCGATCATATCGGCTTTCACTGCCGTCAGCCGCCCTTCGAAGTCGCAGCCCGCGGTGTAAGTCATCTTGATCGGATGGCGCTTTGGATGAAGGCGAAGACTTTCTTCCCGGCTGAGAGTCAACTTCACCGGACTGCCGGTGACCTTCGCAAGCAACGCGGTTTGAGCCTGGATGCTCATGTCTTCCTTGCCGCCGAATGCGCCGCCGTTTGTAACTAAAGTGACGAACACTTTATTCTCGGGCATAGCGAGAAACGAAGCGATCTGTCGCCGGTCATCAAAAACGCCCTGGCCTTGAGTGTACACTCGAAGGCCGTCGCGCTCCGGCATCGCGATACACGCTTCGGGTTCGAGATACATGTGCTCGATGAATTGGGTTTGAAATGTGTGGGTCGCGACGTGAGCCGAGTTCCTCAACGCTTCATCGACGTCGCCGCGTTTGATCTCAGATCTGCTGAGCAGATTTCCTTTTTTGTGAAGTTTTGGCGCGTCCTGTTTAAGAGCGTCTTCAGGATTAGTGATCGGCTCGCGCGCTTCGTAGTCGACTTCGATGGCTTGAGCGGCGCGTCGCGCTGTACGCCTGTCGATTGCCGCGACGGCTGCAATCACGTCGCCGACGTAACGAGTTTCTTCACCTTCTGCGACGAACATCGGCCAGTCATTGTAGATAAGTCCCTGATGTCGCTGTCCCGGAGTGTCGGCTGCAGTGACGATGGCGACAACGCCTGAAATCTCTTTTGCCTTTGTGGTGTCAATGCCTTTCAGCAGTGCGCGCGGGTGCTCGGAAAGAAGCACAGCCGCGTGCACCATTCCGGGAAAGCTCATATCGTCGATATAAGGTCGATCACCAAGCGCAAGCTCGCGAGATTCGTAGCGAGGCTCGCGCGTTCCGATTTGACCGTTATGGCCGTTTGGCTTCGACGTCGCCTCTCCTCTCAATGCCTGTGCCGCGAGTTTTATCGAGTCGACGATCTTGACGTAGCCCGTGCATCGGCAATGATGCATGCTCAGTATGCGGTTGATTTGATCGTCGGTGGGATCGGAGTCCTTGTCGAGAAGGTTCTTCGCGCGGACGATGATTCCCGGCGTACAGAAGCCGCATTGCAGTCCGCCCGCTTCGATGAAGGAATCGGCGAAAGTCTCTCGTTCAAGCTCACTGAAGCCTTCAAGCGTCAGCACTGACTTACCGGCGGCGTTCCTGCCGGGCACCGCGCACGAAACCACGGCTCGACCATCGACAATCACCGTGCAGCATCCGCATTGACCTTGCGGGCTGCAACCGTCTTTTGGTGAGATCACTCCGCATTGATCGCGCAGCACTTCCAGCAGCGACATTCCATCTTCGATGTCGACAGCGCGCGGGGTCGCGTTGAGAGTGAACTCTATGCGGTTTGCCATCTCACTTCACCTCGGCCATCGACGCGTTTTGTTGAATTGACGAGTCGCTAATGGAACTTCGTCATTCTAACATGCTGAGTGTCGAGAATTAACAACTAGGCAGGGCTTAAATGTTGGCACAGAGTGAGCGACGATCAAAAGTCTGCATGATTGACGATGGCGCTCTCTTAGTACTCCCACTGTTCGGGCAGAGGTTGCGGACCCGGCCGGATACCCGCGATATCCGGATCTTCGTCCCCTTGTCTCAAGCCGGGTTCGGCACGGCGTTCCTTTGGTTCCATTCGTCGAGCCTGTTTGTCTTTCTGTTTCTGCTGTCGATTCTTTTCCTTTTCTCGTTTTTGAAATGTTGGTCTCGATTTCTTCGGCATAATTGCTCCTTAAATATTCTGTTCTTGAAATGCTGCCGGAATGCCGGCAAGCGACTCATGCCTGCTCGTCATCACTAGTATCAATAGTATCAATGCGGCTTGCGAAATTATCGCCGCTCGGGTCGTCTTCGAAGGAATCATCATCGCTATCGCCGTAGAATCTGCCACCGGTCCGCTCTGCGATCGGGTGTTTGGGCACGCGTTCAGACTTACCGCCTCGGCCTGCAGGCTTCCGGCTTCTACGCGGCGCGGCATCCGGCCCGAAATTCCGGGCGGATCGCTCCGCGGATTCTAACGGCTCGGCAGGTTGACTAGCCGACAGTGGCGCTCGTGAGGAAGCGCGCGACGATGGCCGATCGTCGCGCTCGCGAGCTTCGTTTACAGCCAGCGGTCTTCCCATGAAAAGTTGATTGTTGAACTGGCGTATTGCCTGCTCGGCTTGCGCGCGGTCACTGAACTCGACGAAGGCAAATCCGCGAGGTTTGCCGGTTTCGCGATCCAAAGGTAAGTAGATGTATGAAAGCGGACCAACAGTTGAGAAGTGCTCGCGTAGTGCCGATTCGGTTGCGGTATACGGAAGATTTCCAACGAAGAGACGATCAGCCATCCAACCCTCAATTCTCAACTGACCTGCCAAAGGAACTCGGTTGGCGTGGGCGCATCGAAGACGAAGTAGGAATGGCCTTCAAACAATGTCTTCAATGCGGGTGTTGAGTGTGATGTTACTGAAAGCCACGGCGAATTAATCGCCGTGGCAAAAATTCGAGATCAGTAGCGATTCCCGTAGCCGCCACGTCCGCCGCCGCCACCGCCGCCACGTCCGCCGCGCCCGCCGCCGTAACCGCCGCGTCCGCCGCCGCCAGATCGCTCCTCGCGAGGCCGCGCTTCGTTCACCGTCAGCGCACGGCCGTTAAGCTCGGTTCCATTGAACTGCGCGATCGCCTTTTCAGCGTCTTCGTTGCTCATCTCCACAAAGCCGAAGCCCTTAGATCGACCGGTGTCGCGATCGGTAATAATATTAGCTGACTCGACCGGTCCAATCTGCTCGAACAGATTAGTCAGGTCCGTCTCTGTCGTCTGGTACGACAAATTTCCTACGTACATTCTTTTACCCATATTTCTCCTGAAACTAAGAGGAACTTCCAAGACCTTGCGGGAAGAGGGTGAATAGCAGATCAAACGCTCTCCGAGCCAAGACAAGACGCTCCCGAAAATACTAACCAAATAGCAACGCTCGGGTTGCCATAGAACAGCGATAGTGTAACAGCCCCGGACCAATTAAGTCCATAAGTCTCGAATAGAGATTTCAAGGTTGTGACTTCGGCTTCAAGTGAGCGTCAAGCCAACCGAGGACCGTGTTGTACCACAACTCTGAATTCTGAGGCTTCAAGACCCAGTGGCCTTCGTCAGGGTAAACCAGGAGCCTCGACTCAACTCCCTGTCGCTGGAGCGCGGTGAACAACTGCAAGCCTTCGCCGATCGGTACTCGATAGTCCATATCGCCGTGGATCACCAGCATCGGAGTCTTGAAGTCCTTGACGAACATGTGCGGAGACCACTTCGCGTACATCTCCGGATTCGTCCACGGTGTGCCCTTGAATTCCCATTCCGGAAACCAAAGCTCCTCGGTCGCTCCGTACATACTTGTCAGGTTGTAGACTCCATCGTGTGAGACCAGCACGCTGAACTTAAGCCGCGGGTCATTGTTGTGGCCCTCGAGCCAATTCACCATATAGCCGCCGTAGCTTCCCCCTGCTGCTCCAATCCGATCGCGATCGATGTAGGGCATCGAAGCTTCGTAGACCGCGCCGTTCATTATGTCGGTGTAGACCTTGCCGCCCCAGTCGCCCGAAATCTCATCGACGAACTTCTGCCCGTATCCAAAAGAGCCTCGAGGATTCGGCATCAACACCACATAGCCAGCCGCCGCGAACAATTGCGGGTTCCATCGATAGCTCCACGAATCATTCCACGCGCCTTGCGGTCCACCGTGAATCAAAACTACCAGCGGATACTTTCGCGTTGCGGTGAAGCTGGGAGGCTTTACGACGTAGCCATAAACCTTCGCGCCCGCGGCGCCTTCCCACGAAACTTCTTCGGCGGGCTTAAGTGCAAAATCAGACAAGAGACTGTCGTTCACTTTGGTCAGTCTCGTTACTCCAAGCCCGGTAACGTCGGCCTTGTAGATGTCGATCGGCTGCGTGAAAGTTTGTCGTGTGAAGATAAGCGTCTTACCATCCGCGCTCGCTTGAACGTCATCGTTGACGCCGTCGTTGATCAGTTTCTTGATTGGTCCGCCGCTGATGGAGAGCTCGTACACCGGCTGATGTCCATGTTCCAGGGCCGAAAAATAAATCTTTTGACCGTCGGGAGAAAACGTGAAGGCTTCGATAGAGGAATCGAATTGATCGGTCAGCGAATGACTTTGACCGGTCTTGCGATCGTAGAGCATCAGACGCCATCGGTCGCTTTCAAAACCGGGGCGAGACTGGGCTCTGTAAGCGAGATATCGGCCGTCAGGTGAGTACGCCGGCGATAGATCGTTCGCCGGATTTTCACCGGTTATGCGGCGAGCCTCGCCTCCCGAAACCGGAACGGTAAATATGTCGCCGTTCGTTGATCTTGCTTCGTCCTTGTCGGTGTTGCGCGCGAACGCGAGCTCCTTTGAATCGGGCGAGAAGGCGTAATCAGTTGGTCCTCCGAGGCTGAATGGTGGAGCATCGTAATCGCCGGGCGTGAGGTCGCGGCTTTGCCCGGTCTCGGTCGATGCAACAAGAACATGGGTGCGCTTTCCCTCCTTCCAGGAGTTCCAGTGACGGTACAACAACCGGTCTACAATCTTCGCTCGAACTTTGGTCTGAGCGATTTGTTCCGCGCGCTGCTTGTTGCAATCATCGCCAGCGCAATCGGGAAAGACTTCCGACGTAAACGCAATCCAATTCCCATCAGGCGACCAGACCGGGCCGTCAGCGCCAGTGGAGATACTGGTGACCTTTTTGGCTACTGCGTTTTCAGAAAGATCGACGGTCCAGATTTGAGCTTCACCATCGCGAGCCGAAACAAAAGCGAGTCGCTTTCCGTCGGGTGACCATCGCGGCGATGATGACGATTGTTTTTCGTTGGTAAGTAGCCGCGGCTCTCCACCATCGCTCGAGATCAAATAGATTTGAGTTATGCGCTTATTAGCAGCCTTGTCAGTATCGGCGATCGTGAATGCGATCCAACGGCCATCGGGCGACAGTTGCGGATCAGATATGCGCCTCACCTTGAGCAGGTCGTTAATCGTGAACGGGCGCGAAGGCTGCTGTTCCTTTATCTTTGCGGCTGAAGTGAATGCGAGCGTGAAAATAGTAAGTAACGCGGCGATGCGTCTCATAAGCTCTCCTTCAAAAATGCGCTGCTTTGAGATGTGAAGTTCTATTGAAGCAAACGCGATCCAGCTTGTTCCGAGTTCAGTCGAACGAGCAAACTACTAGGCTACAAAACGATACTTGCGAAGTCAAACGAGTGACGGAAACGTGATGCGTGAAACGTGATGCGTGAAACGTGATGCGTGAAACGTGATGCGCGAGTAGTGAAGCGTGATCCGTGAAGCGTGATGCGTCCGACACCCTGATAGTTCTCACGTTTCACGGATCACGCTTCACGGATCACGCTTCACTACTCACGCTTCACGGATCACGTTTCACGGATCACGTTTCACGGATCACGTTTCACGGATCACGCTTCACGGATCACGCTTCACTACTCACGCTTCACGGATCACGCTTCACTACTCACGCTTCTTCAAAGCCTCAGGCGAGTCGTGATGTCGGAGAATTCGTATTGATGAATCGTGCTTCGAGCGGAGCCGCGCTTGTGTTTGACCTGAAAAGACACAACCGTCTTGCCGTCTATCTTGATGCCGAACTCAGAAGCGATCGGATGACCGCCGCGCGGGCGAGAAGGCAGAAACGAAACTCGATCTGCAGTCAGAGCGTCGATATCGATCTCGTCAAGCAGCGACTCCCATTTCACATCGCCCGTTGAACGGTCAAAGATAATCACTCGGCTTCGATCCTTTCCGCTCTTGAAAAAGATGAGCTGATGCAGAAGAAACTTCAGCGCCGCAACATTAGTGACCCTTGCCTTGCTGAAATCTGTTGGTTTGCAATCCGCGAGTCCGAGTCTTTTGATCAAAACATCGGCGACCAGTCTGGCTACATTCAAGTAGCTGGACTTCAGTTCGCTCATCGTCGAGAAGCCCAACTCGTTGATAGTCTTATCGAACTCGGCCGGCGAAACTCGGAAGTACCTCTCCGCCCATTTCTCTTCGATGTGAGGCGTCTGACCTTCGGCGACGGCTACTTTGTTGGACTTGTCGGTCTTGATTGAGACGGGCAATTCTGCACGATCGCTGAACTCGAGCCGAAGGTCTGCGGCCTTTGCGTCAGCATATTCGAGCGCGGTGTGGCGAACTCGGATCAGGCGGGCGTTGCCGGCTTGCTTGAGAAGCGCAGCCGCGCCGAGCTTGACTCCGGCTTCGATGTTGGCAATCTCGCGTTGAAAGATCGCGCGACTTGGATGCGAGTCAGGAAGACGATTGATCGCATCGAGTAACTTCGATTTGCTGCGCGTGACATCGAACGCCGGCTGCTTGATGTGAGAGATCGCGATCAACTCGTTCGCGAGCATTACCTCTGCGTAAGTACCAAGCCCGTCGTGAAAGTGGCCTTCGATGATCTCGAATTCAGTGGTCGAGAGCGCCGCTTTCTGACCGGCGTAGATTTGAAAGATCGGGAATGCAGAAAGAAGAAGCGCAACCGCAATCGCTGCGAAGCTCTTTGAATGAAAATTGAAATGATCGATTTTCATTAGCCTCATGAAAAACGCCGGGCTAAGCAACTCTTCGGTTGGCTCGCCCGGCTTTTCTTAAAGCATGGCTGTCGGTCAATTTGCCGCTTCCACTTTCGATCCCTTCAGATACTTATCGAGAAAATCCAGCACGGCTTTATAGCCGCGAATCTCGTTCGCTTTCTTTGTGAACCCATGACCTTCGTTATCAAATACCACGTACTCGACAATGCCGCCCTTCTTTTTCACGGCGTCGACGATCTCATCGGACTCCGGCTTGATGACGCGAGGATCGTTCTTACCCTGGAGCACAATCAACGGCTTCGTGATCTTGTCCGTGTGAAACAGCGGCGAGATCGCTCTGAGATTTTCTTTGTCTGTTGCCGGATCACCGATCTCTTTGTAGAGCGCCTTGCGGAACGACTCCCAGTAAGGAGGTATCGATTCAAGGGTTCGCAACCAGTTAGACACGCCAAACAGATCAACACCCACTGCAAACTCTTCGGGCTTGAACGCGAGCGCCGCAAGTACCATGTAGCCGCCATAACTCCCGCCTATGATCCCGATCTTCGACGTATCGACATAGCCCAGCGATGCGAGATACTTCTTCGCCTCGACACAATCCCAGAGTGGTTCGCGTCCGTGCTTAAGATCATCGGCCGCGAAGAACGTTTTGCCGTAACCTGAGCTTCCGCGATTGTTGACGCCCAGCACCACGTAGCCGTGATTCGCCAAATACTGAATCACGCCGCTGTAGCCGGTGCGGGTCTGACCGCCCGGACCTCCGTGCACCCACACCAGCGCCGGAGCTTTGCTGGTCGCCGAAGCCTGATGCGGTTTGTACAGGATCGAAGGAATCTGCATGCCGTCGAACGACTTGTAACGAATAACCTCTGAGTCGACGAGATCGCCGGCATCGATTTCAGGATTAAGGTTGGTAGTCAGCTTTCGCGCCTGCTTCGTCGCGAAATCATAAAGGTACAAATCACTGGGCGAGCGGTCGCCGTTGAAATAGAACGCCATGAGCCGTTCGCTGTTCGAGATGTTGACCGCGGTTATTTCACCCTCGGGAAAAGTCGGCAACGCGATCGGCTTACCGGTTGCCTGATCGTAAATCTTGATCCTCGTCCGCGCATCTTCGTTTATTCCGACGACGCGATATTTTCCGTTATGGGAAAAGTAGGTGAACGAGATGTCCCAGTTTGTCTTCTCGACCGGTTCAGTTTTTCCGGTCGCGAGATCGTAGCGGGCAATATACGAAAACTCGCTGCCGTTGTCTGTGTTGTAATACAAGTAACGAGACTGCGGATCGAACGACGCTGGAGTGTTAGCCATCTCGCCCTTGTGTCCAGTGATGAGCTTCATCTCCTTCGTAGCCGCGTTGTAAAGATAAATGTCGCCATCGGTAGTCGTGTTGGGCTTGTTGAACGCGATGTATTTCTCGTCGTTTGAAATGTCGCCGAACTGGTAGCCGGTCGAGTCTTGATAGAGAAGCGTGCGCTGGAATGTGCCGGCGTTCATCTTGTAGAGGTCGAAGTACCGCGCGTCGCGCTCGTTGGTCATGAAAAAGAACGCTTTGCCGTCCTGACTCCAGCCCAGGAACTCGGCCTTGAGCTTGTCGCCCGGCGTCAGGTCGCGCTCTTTGCCGTCCGCGTCAAGAAGATAGATGTGATTGTTCTCGTTACCGCCTTGATCGTGGGTATAAAGCACTCGAGAGTCGTGAGGAAAATACGAAACGGCGTAAGTGCTTTCAGTCGTCGAGTGCGTTAACTGCTTTGGCTCGCCGCCTCCCGCCGGAATCGAATAGACATTGAAGATGCCGGTCTGGTTGCTCGAGAAGAGAATCGACTTGTCATCAGATGAAAAGGAACTTCCGGTGATCCTTGTTGTGTTCAAAAACTGTTCGATCGAGTACTGCTTGACCGGTCGCGCCGTGGCGGGCTTTTCTGCTTTAGCTTTCCGTCCTTGCGCAAACGCCGCCGTCGGAACAACGAGAGTCAAAAGCAAGAATAAAACCGTTAGCGAGTTTCGCGCTTTAAGATCGGTCTTTAACTCATCAAGTATTTTCATTTTGTCCTCCGATAATATTCAAAGAGACTGCTTTGGAGTGCTACGAGGTCAAGCTGCGAATCGAAGTTTGTCTAGCGACTCACCTAAGCTATCGAAAAATCGATCAAGTGTCGAATGCGATCGACTCGGATGACCGCCACACTCACTTCATCCCCTAATCGGTAACTGCTCCTGGTTCGCTGATCGACGAGCCGATGCCTGCGCTCCTGATATTCATAAACGCCGTTGAGGGTCGAAATATGAACAAGCCCTTCGACGAATAGTTCTTTTAACTCGACGTAGAAGCCGTACTCTTTCACGGAAGTAATGATTCCATCGAACTCATCGCCGACGCGATCAGCCATGAATTCAGCCTTTCGCCAGTCCATTAGCTCGCGCTCGGCATCGGCCGCCGCTCGCTCGCGCTCGCTCGAATGTTCGCCGATTGTTTCAAGCGAAGCACGCAGCTCGACTTCACGCACTTCGTCCAACACGCGCGATGATAGGCGTTTGATCGAGTGCCTGGATCCGAGATCAAGCCCGGCCAATTCATCCTGCTCTGGTCCGCGTTCGATCACTTCTCGCAGGATTCGATGGACGATTAGATCGGGATAGCGGCGGATCGGGGAGGTGAAGTGAGTGTACGTCTTCATCGCCAGGCCGTAATGGCCCGCGTTGCGCGGCGTGTAGCGAGCGCGCTGCATCGACCTGAGCATGAGGTAAGACAGGAGGCGTTCTTCAGGCCGGCCCAGGATCTCTCGCGCAAGTCGCTGCAATCCGCGTTGCGGAACCGGACCATGCATCGAGAACTTATGACCGAATGACGCGGCTATCTCCGCGAACTCTTCGACTTTTTCGATGTTCGGTTCTTCGTGGATTCGATAAAGCAGCGGGACGCTCAGCGATTCAAGGTGCTTTGCTACAGTCTCGTTCGCAAGCAGCATGAACTCTTCGATCAGGCGATGCGCGATATTGCGTTCCGAGCGCACGATGCCGCCTATCTGACCCTCGTCGTTGAACCGCAGCTCGGCTTCGGGCAAATCAAAGTCGATCGCGCCCCGGTCTTCGCGCTTCTTTATCAGCACTCTCGTCAGTTGATGCATCTTCAGCAGCATGGCTTTGACGTTCGGATAAGCGCGCGCGGTCTCGCCTTCGGGCTCGGTGATGATTTCGTTAACAGCGGTGTAAGTCATTCGCTCTTGACTGTGAATAATCGAAGGCGTCAGCCGGTAATCGGCGATGCGGCCGTTTGGATAAAGCTCAATCAGCGCCGAGATCGTAAGCCGGTCGACCCGAGGCTTGAGCGAACAGATGTCATTCGAGAGCCGCTCGGGCAGCATCGGAATCGCGCGCTCGGGAAAGTAAACCGAAGTGCCGCGCTCGAAGGCGGCTTCATCGAGCGGCGATCCCTCACGAACGTAATGGCTCACATCCGCGATGTGCACGCCCAAACGCAATAGCCCGTTCGGCAATTCTTCAAGCGATACGGCGTCGTCAAAATCGCGAGCGGTTTCCCCGTCAATAGTGATGGTCATTACTGATCGCAGATCGGCGCGATTGATTAACTCCGACTTTGTTATTTCGGCTTCGACGTGTTCGGCTTCGGCGAGCGCGCTATCGGAGAAGACAAAAGGCAAGCGATGCTTTCTGATGATTATTTCGATGTCGATGCCGGCGTCTTCGGGGCGGCCGAGAACTTCAATCACCCGCCCAAAAGGCGGCTGACCCGCATCGGGCGGTCTGATTATCTCGACGTTGACGATGTCGCCGTCGCTTGCGTTTGAAACATCCGATCGCGAAATGCTTATGTCGTAGAGCAACTTCTCATCTATCGGCGAAACGAAGCTCTCAGATTTGAGGCTTACGAATTTGCCGATGATCGTTTTGTTTGCTCGAACCAGGATCGCTTCGATTCGGCCCTCACGTCCGCGTTTGTCGACGCCCGTTACGCGAGCGATCACCACGTCACCGTGCAACGCAGAAGCCATCGATCGAGCGTTTATGAACAGATCTCCTCGGTCTCGCTCGGATGGATCTTCAGGAATGACGAACGCGTGTCCGGAGCGCGTTCCTCTCAATGTGCCGATAACTACACCCGAAGCATGTCTTCGCCAGTAGCGGCTTTCTTTTGTTGCGGCGAGCCCGACGCGAAGAAATTCTTTTAGAAACAAAGCCAGGTTGGATTCTTGTGACTCGGAGAGCTTCAGCGATTCTGCCAGTTGGTCAATCCGAAGGCCGCGTTCACGCTTTCGGGGAAGCGACTCGAGTACTTTCTGTGGTGATAGAGTAGCGACGATCATACTGAATTTCGAATAGTCCTGAATTTGTTTTTTCGACCCGGGAGTTTTCGCTGACCCTGCGCTCGCGTTGAAGCGACTTTCAAGAAAACACTCAATCGGCAATTCGAAATCGCAAATCGGAAATTCATTGACACTGTTTGTAAGCGCTAGTTAGTATATTTTCGCTTCGATCGAATCACAATCGACTGTTTGCGGATGTGGCGGAATGGCAGACGCGCAGCGCTCAGGACGCTGTAGGAGCAATCCTGTGGAGGTTCAAGTCCTCTCATCCGCACCAAAGTCTTCCAGGCGAAGATTCCCAAAATACTCCAGCCTGATATAGGATTCCTCTTATGGAAAAGAGAATCCTTCCCGAATCATCGTTATGGAGTGAGTTTCAGGCAGCCGCAAAGAAACGACACAAGAATCCGGCGCGACTGCTGACGGATTATATGCGTGAGTGTTTGGAGATCTGGGAGGATCAAAAACTGGATGAGGAAATCCGGAGAGACGTAAAACGTAGCGGTTATCGAGAGGAAGACTCGGTAGCTATTGTTCGGCGCCATCGTTCAACTAAAGGTCACCGTGCCGCCCCGTAAGGAACGTGTTCCGGTTGTGTTGGACACAAATGTGATCTTGGGTTTTTACTTGAGCCGAAGTCGATTATCCCCGAACCGTCAGGTTCTTCGACTCTGGCGGGATCGCTGCACACTTCAGCTTATCCTTAGCGAAGAACTCGAAAATGAATATATCGAAGTGCTTGGTAGGCTCAATGTTGCGCCTCAAAGAATCGCTCGACTGTCCAGGCGGTTGAAGCTGCGCAATACAATCACTCGTGTCAAACTGGGTGCTCGACCCAAAGCAAGCCGCGACCCCGAAGACAACTTCCTGCCGGCGACCGCGTTGGGAGGGGAAGCCAGCTTCCTCGTAACAAACGACCGAGACCTACTCGACATTCCCCCCATTGAACGCAAGCGCTTTAAGTTTGAAATCGTGACGCCTCGACAGTTACTGGTCAAGCTTGAGGAGTAGCAGGATGCTTTCAATTCGAGCAAAGCTCACTCTCTGGTACCTGAGCCTCGCCACGATCGTATTGGTTACATTCGCCGTCGCGATCTATCTGTACCTATCTCGCGGGTTACTCAATGCGATAGACACGTCGCTCTCCAACCAGGCGGATCGAATCGCTCACGCCGTCGGTCATCCGTCCGAAACAGAAGAGCCGAGTCAGCCGGGTGGTTTGATACTCGCCCCACAGTTTGTTTCGGTCGTCGATCGAGACGGCAAGGTTGCCGATCAGATTCCCGACGCCGAAGGCCACGAGGTGCCGGTGATCCAGCCCGCCCTTGAGCGTGCTGCAAATGAATGGAAACCTCAGTACGACGAGGTGTCGCTCTCTCCGACCGAACACGTGCGTATCATAACGTGGCCCGCTCGCGACGAGGACGGCGAAACGTTTTTTGTCGTGGTAGGTCAGTCGTTGAGAGAAGTCCAGCGCGCGCAAAAACAATTGGTAGTCCTCCTTGCAATTGCGAACCCGGCGGCGTTGTTGTTAGCGGGCCTCGGAGGCTTATGGCTCGCGAATAAAGCGCTGAGCCCCGTCGATCGACTCACGCGCGCGGCCGAGAGAATTGGCCGGAGCAATCTAAGCGAACGAGTGGAAGAGCCGCGATCTCGCGACGAGATCGGAAGACTGGCCGCCACCTTCAATCAAATGATCAGCCGGCTCGAACAAGCGTTCGAACGAGAGCGACAGTTCACCGCCGACGCTTCTCACGAGCTTAAGACACCTCTCGCCGTGCTTCGAGGAGACATTGAAGTGACGCTGCGCCGCGAGCGCTCATCCGATGAGTATCGGCGAGTTCTCAATTCAAGTCTTGAAGAAATTGCCAGGGTAACAAAACTGACTGACGATCTATTGACTCTCGCGCGGTCCGATACCGACCAGACAGTGCTCGAACGCGAGACCGTGAGACTCGACATTCTTGCAGCTGAGGCTTGCGACTATATGACTCCACTCGCAAGAAGCGCAGGTGTCACGCTTGATTTCGATGGACCCGAAGAAGCAATCGTCGTTGAAGGCGACCAAAAAAGATTAACGCAATTGCTGGTGAACCTGCTCGACAACGCAATCAAGTACACCTCCCAGGGCGGAAGCGCGCGACTGTCGCTTTCGACCGAAGATAGATCGGCGGTGATTGAAGTTTCAGACACGGGAAGGGGAATTCCCGCCTCGGCGCTCCCGCATATATTCGAGCGATTCTATCGACAGACTGATCCTCGCGACTCGAGGGTGACGGGATTTGGGTTGGGACTTGCGATCTCAAAATGGATTGTAGATGCGCACGGCGGGTCTATAGACGTCGAGAGCGAGGAAGGGAGGGGCTCACGTTTCATTGTTCAACTGCCGGTCCTGTGAGGCTTGGTTCGCGCCAACCGGGTAGTCGGCGTTCATCCAGCGGCTGGCTCGGCAACTACGGTCGTAGATTTCGTTGAAACCGTGATGCTCAAGTAAGACTTCATGCAGTGCTCGACCTGTAACCGTTGGGCGGATCGTAGCGGTGTGAAGGTTGGAGTTAATCGTTGAAACGGGTTTTTCATATGCGCGAGGCCGACACTTATGGTCGCCCGGTGCAGCTCGCTCGGTTGAGGAGGAACGACGGCTGGCTGTGGTCGTTGATTTTCCTTCTTGAGGCTTATCGCGGCAAGCCGGCCCGCCCAGTTCAAGCCGAGTGAGTTTGATCTCCAGCCTTGCGAGTATTATAGTAAGCAGCCGTCCAGGTGCCTCACTAGCATGACATGTTGTCCTTTCATTGGCGTTCTGCATTGGTGAACGACCATAGGAAGATGTGTTTGGCTACAAATTAGCTTTCGTGAGTAACCGGACGAATTTATTCCCTATGATCCCGGGAGACTCCAACCGCGGGCTAAAGCCGAGGGCATTTCGAGTAATCGTAATGCCGTGCCGCCCTATGAAAAGGACACTCGGGCGGATTGCATGGCGAAAGATTTCACTTATTGGACTAGTAACACTGACCTCGTTGGTGTGGTCGGATGATTCTCACGCGGATGGCAGCAGTTACAGATTTCAGCACATATCAATTGAACAAGGACTATCTCAAAGCTCGATTTTTTGCCTTCTGCAAGACAGTACCGGGTTCATGTGGTTTGGCACGGAGGATGGGCTTAATAAGTACAATGGTTACGAATTCAAGGTCTACAAACACGACTCGCAAGATCCGAACTCATTATCTGATACCTGGGTCAGAGCGCTATACGAGGACAGATCAGGCACGATGTGGATCGGAACGCGGAACGGCGGATTGAACAGATTCAACCGAGAGAGCGAGAGCTTCACCTCGTATCGAAACGATCCGGGGAATCAGAACAGCTTGAGCAATGATTTTGTCTCTTCAATCTATGAAGACCAATCAGGCATTCTTTGGATCGGGACGCGTGGGGGCGGACTGGATAGGTTCGATCGTGCGACGAATACATTCACTCACTATACGAATGACCCCGCTAATCTTAATCACTTGAGCGACGACGCTGTTACTTCGATCTACGAAGACCGTACTGGGACTCTGTGGATAGGAACTGTTGCCGGAGGATTAGATAAGTTTGACCGGCAAACCGAACGGTTCAGTTCATATCGCTATGACCCGGCCGATCAAATGAGCTTGAGCAATAATTTTGTTTTTACGATCTATGAGGATTCGGAAGGCGCGCTTTGGATCGGAACAATCGGAGGCGGGCTAAACAAATTTGATCGCGCAACTGGCGCCTTTACTCATTATCGACACGATCCTGCTGACGCGAACAGCCTAAGCCACGATAATGTGCGAGCGCTGCGCGAAGACAGGAGCGGAGCCCTGTGGATAGGGACTCAGGGAGGCGGGCTCGATAAGTTTGATCGTCAAAAGGGAAGGTTCATTCACTACCGAAACATTTTGGCGAATCCCGACACCCTGAGTAACAACTACATCTTTTCAATTTACGAAGACCACTCCGGTATATTCTGGGTTGGGACGGACGGCGGCGGAGCGTGTAGTTTCAATCCCGACGCGAAATTCATGACCTATCGCAGCGATCCCGCTGACCCTTATAGCTTGAGTAACAACGCGGTGCAGTCAATTTGCGAAGACAGAGCAGGCACGCTGTGGATCGGAACGGTTGATGGCGGACTTAATAAGCTTGATACGCAAACAGAGAGATTCTCACATTACAAACCCGACGCGGCTGATCCCTTCAGCTTGAGCGGCCAAAACGTCTCTGCGATTGTCGAAGATAAATCAGGAGTACTTTGGGTGGGAACCGATACTGGAGGACTCAACAGGTTTGATCGAGAAAAAGAGAAGTTCACTCACTATCGAAATGATTCAGCCAACCCTCACAGCTTAAGTGATGACGAGGTCACATCGATCTTTGAAGATAAGGCAGGCGTTCTTTGGATTGGAACCGGATCGGGAGGCCTCAACAAGTTTAATTCGAAGGCAGCAACGTTCATTCGTTACGTTTCTACTCCCGGTAACCCAACCAGCTTGAGCGACAATGCCATTTCTGAGATCTATGAGGACCGAGGAGGTACGCTGTGGGTCGGGACGCGACGAGGATTGAACAGATTCAACCGGGAAGCAGAGACATTCACTCGCTACGTCAACGATCCTTCGGACCCCGGCAGTCTGAGCAACAATTATGTTTCTTCGATCTATGAAGACGACGCAGGCGAACTCTGGATCGGGACTAAGTATGGACTCAATCGTCTTGATCGCAACAATGGAACTTTTACTCATCTCACCGAGAAAGATGGTTTGCCAAGTAACACAATAAACGATCTGCTCAGCGATCAGCACGGTAGGCTTTGGATAAGCACGAATAAGGGGTTGTCGAAATTTGATCCCCAAAATAAGACCTTCCGAAACTATGATCGAGACGATGGGCTGCAGGGTGAGGAATTCAACGCCGGGGCAGCCTTGAGGAGCCCCAGAGGCGAGATGTTTTTCGGAGGAGTGAACGGGTTTACCCGATTCTATCCCGACAGCGTTACGGATAGCTCTTTCCAGCCACCCGTCCTAATCACAGCCCTCAAGAAGCGTGATATTCCGGTTGTCTTGAATAGAGAGCTTAGCGAAGGCGATGAAATCCAACTGTCGTATGCTGATTACTTGATTTCATTCGAGTTTACCGCGCTCGATTTTGCAAAACTCAACAAACGGCAGTATGCATACAAGCTCGAGGGTTTCGACAAGGATTGGGTGTATTGCGGAACAAGACAAGTGGCATTCTATACCAATCTCAATGGGGGAGACTACGTATTCCGGGTCAAAGGAACCAACAGCGATGGCATATGGAACGAGCAAGGCACCTCGATCAGAGTAACCGTTCGGCCTCCGCCTTGGAAGACCTGGTGGGCATATTTGTTTTACAGTCTGGTGCTACTGAGTTCAGTTGTCGGGTACGTTCGCTTCCGGACCGCGTCCCAGGCCAGGAGAATGAAAGTGCTGGACGCACTCGTAGCCAAAAGAACTCAGCAGCTAAGATCGAAGAACGTCCAGTTGGAATCAGCCCAGGCAGAGTTGAAAGAAGCGAAAGAAGTTGCGGAGGCTGCCAACCAGGCAAAAAGCACCTTTCTCGCCAATATGAGCCACGAGTTGCGAACCCCGCTCAATGCTGTCATTGGCTACAGTGAGATGCTGCAAGAGGAAGCCGAAGACCTTGGACAGGAAGCCTTCGTCCCCGATCTCAAGAAGATTAATGCGGCAGGCAAGCATCTGCTCGACCTCATTAACAGTATCCTGGATCTGTCGAAGATCGAAGCGGGCAAGATGGATCTCTTCCTGGAATCCTTCAATATATCCAGCATGGTTCAGGACGTCGTGAGCGTCATGCAGCCTCTCATAGCAAGAAAGTCCAATACGCTAAGGGTCAACTGTCCGGTCGACATCGGATCAATGTTCGGCGACCTCACAAAGGTGCGCCAAGTGCTCTTCAACCTGATAAGCAATGCGAGCAAGTTCACAGATAAAGGAGTGATTACACTCAATATTGAGCGCAAAGAAACTCAACAGGGCGAGTTGGTTCTGTTTGCGGTTAAGGATTCAGGAATCGGAATGACTGGCGACCAGATGAACGCCCTCTTTCAACCTTTCACACAAGCTGATCCATCGACCACTCGCCAGTTCGGCGGCACTGGGCTCGGGCTGTCAATAACCAAGAGATTCTGCCAACTAATGGGTGGCGAGATAACGGTGGAGAGTGAATTAAATCGAGGTTCTTGCTTTACGGTCAGCCTGCCAGTCCAGGCATCACAGATGAAATCGCAGCTTAGTCGATCAAGAGAGCTCACTGATGCCTCGTCGCCGGACGCGGCCACGGTACTGGTCATTGATGACGACCCGGCAGTGCATGACCTGATGAAACGATTCCTCAGCAAGGAGGGATTTCGGGTTGAGTCAGCCTTCGATGCCGAGCAGGGATTGAACCTCGCCAGACAATTGCAGCCCGATGTCATTACGCTTGACGTGGTGATGCCTAAGGTGGATGGATGGGAAGTGCTTTCAACTCTTAAAGCCGACGCCGAACTGGCACATATTCCTGTCATCATGCTCACGATTGTTGATAATAGGAATATCGGCTTCGCCCTTGGCGCGGTTGATTATATGACCAAGCCCGTCGATAGAGAGCGCCTGGCGAGCATCCTGAGAAGGTACAAGAAGGGTGGTGAAGCGTTCAGGGTCTTAGTCATAGAGGATGACGAATCCCTGAGAACGGTCATGAGGTTGCTGTTGCAAAAGGAAGGATGTGTGGTGGGTGAAGCTGCGAATGGGAAAGAAGGACTTAAGAGAGTCGCAGAGGGCTTGCCCGGACTGATACTTCTTGACCTGATGATGCCTGAAATGGATGGATTTGAGTTTGTTAAGGAACTGCGCCAGCGCAAACAATGGCGAGACATCCCGGTGTTGGTAATTACAGCGAAAGACATCACCGAAGAAGACCGGCGAAGATTACACGGCTACGTGGAAAGGATTCTCGAGAAGGGTGCATACAGTCGTGAGGAGCTGTTAGCAGAAGTGCGTGACTTGATGATCGCTTGCATTCAAGAACAACGTGCTGCCAAGCGGTAGTTGCTGCAAGTTGGGGGGAGACATGCCAAAAATACTCTTGGTTGAAGACAATGAGATGAATCGAGATATGCTTTCTAGGCGCCTGGCTCGACACGGATTTCAGGTCGTTTCAGCGATTGACGGCGCGCAGGGAGTTGCCATGGCGCGTTCTGAGGCGCCCGACCTGATATTGATGGACATGAGCTTGCCCGTAGTGGACGGTTGGCAGGCGACGCGAGAAATCAAAGGCGCCTCGGATACCAACAAGATCCCCATCATTGCCTTGACCGCGCACGCCCTGGCCAGTGATTGTGAGAGAGCCCTGGCGGCGGGCTGCGATGACTATGACATAAAGCCGATAGAGTTGCAGCGGCTGCTCAACAAGATTCAAGCGTTGTTGAAGGGAAGGACTGCATCCTGACGATGGATGATAAGAAGGACTCAGCCAATCAAAGTGCGATCCTTGTTCACTTGAGACATGAGCTTCGCACGCCGCTCAACGCGATTATTGGGTATTGCGAGATGTTGCTGGACGATGCCGTTGGGTCGGAGTGCCATGGCCTCGTTTCCGAACTTGAAAGACTACAGGAAGCCGGTAAGAGATTGCTCGAACTCGTCACCGCAGTCTTGGCTCCTTCCAGTTCCAAAGCATTGCAGGGAACAATTGACTTCGAAGCGTTCGGCGCCGAGGTTCGCGAAAAATTGCGCGGACCTGTGGATGATGTGTTACTGTGCACGGAAGGGTTGATTCGCGCGGCCGAAGAACAAGGCTATGAGAATCTGGTTGCTGACCTCCACAACATACGCACTGCAGGTCGAAATCTACTCGCTTTCATCGAGGAAGTTCCCTGGACCACGAGCAAGAAGCGTGAGCCTCAAGCTAACACGGAGGAAGCCACTGCCGGCTCGTATCAGCCGGTGAATAAGCCTTCGGATGGCGATTCAGAGACGGTAAGTGACCTACAGGGGGTCGAACTTGGATCGCTCCTGGTGGTCGATGACAATGAGATGAACCGCGACATATTGTCACGCTGCTTGATGAGGCGCGGACATGCCATTGCGACCGCGAAGAGCGGGCGCGAAGCGTTGGCGATCCTCAAAAGCCACAACTTCGATTTAGTATTGCTGGATATCATGATGCCGGATATGAACGGCTACGAGGTAGTACACCATCTGAAAGCCGATAAGTCGTGGCGAAACATTCCGGTGATCTTCATAAGCGCGATAGACGATACATCACGGAAGGTCGAGGCTTTCAAGTCAGGGGGTGTCGACTATGTCACAAAACCTTTTCAGGCGGAAGAGGTCCTTGCGCGAGTTGAGAATCAACTGAAGATTGCCAGGCTACAGAAAGCTCTGGAACTGCAGAATGAGGAGCTTGTCAAAAGAAACGAAGATCTGATCCGCGCTCAAAGGCGAACCGAAATTGTCTTCTCTGCGCTGGCAGACATTTTACCGGGCACAGTTCTGGATGACAAGTATCGCTTAGAGCATAAAATTGGTTCGGGCGGATTTGGCGCGGTTTATCGGGCCACGCATCTCAGCTTGAATAAACCTGTTGCTGTGAAGATTTTCCGGCCTACGTCAGGGAACGATTTGCCGGAAGGGCTGAAGAGATTTCGTTTGGAAGGCATCTCGGCTAGCCGCATAATACACCGGAATGCCGTCGCAGTGCTCGATAGCGGTATCTCCGGAGCTGGGATGGCGTACTTGGTTATGGAATTGTTGCAAGGGCACACCCTCGCTGAGGAGCTTGAGAAAAACAAGAGGTTGACCCCCGCGCGGACGCTGGAAATCCTCATTCCCGTTTGCGATGCGCTGGCGGAAGCTCACGATATGGGTATCGTGCATCGAGATGTCAAGCCAGAAAACATTTTTCTTCATCAAACCAAGCACGGGGAAGTCATAAAAGTTGTAGACTTCGGAATAGCCAAGCTGCTCGATCCGGCAAGTAATCCTTCAAACCGGGTATTGACTATCTCGGGCAGCGTCGTCGGAACGCCGGCCTACATTGCGCCTGAACGCCTTGCCGATAAGCCCTATGATGGGCAGGCAGACGTCTATAGCCTCGGGATTTTATCCTACCAGATGTTGACTGGGCGTGTACCGTTTCAGCCCTCGGACGGAGGATCATGGGCGATGGGGATAATGCACTTGACCAAGGAGCCGGCACCACTCAGAGAGATCGATCCAAACATACCGCCGGCCCTTGAAAGCATCGTGATGCAGACCCTGCTGAAAGATCCCAACAGCCGTCCAACAGCGAGAGAGTTGGCTAAGCAGGCCAGAGAGCTTGGCGCCATTGGTGCCGACGATGTGCTTTCATAACGGGTTCAGGAGTTTTATCCGGCGCCTCGTTGACAGTCTCGCAGTATTCACTTGCGATTCACCTTCGACAATCAACGAGCGGCATGCAAGAATCCATGAACGGAGCGATCATAGAATCTTATGAGCCGTATCAGAATACTACCCGCTGGCCGGGCGGCGGCGCTCGCATTATTCGTCACGATAGCAGTGGCGCTGCTCGTCTATCTCGTCTTTCGTAATAAACACGTTCAAAGCGATCAATCACGGCCAAAGCTTCAGGGAAAGGTCGTCGCCGTCTTTACTAACACTCACTACGCGCATGAGGTCAACGGACAAGTGCGCTTCAACATCACCGCCGGCACGGACAAGACGTATCAGGATGGGACTCACGAACTGGAACAGGTCAAGCTCGAGGCTTACGGCACAAACGGTGATCGCCACGACGTTGTAACATCGGATCGCGGTAAGGTGAGCGATCCTGCCGATCTCAGCAAACTGGATGCGGAGTTCCTCTCGAATGTCGTCGTGCAAACCTCTGAAGGCCTCACGCTAAAGACGAGTTATCTGCATTACGATCAGGCTAAGAACACCGTCGATACGAAAGAGGTTGTGGAGTTTGAAGGACGCAACTACGCCGGGCATGCTACCGGGATGCTCGTGGAAGCGAGCTACGAACGCGCAACCTTGATGAAGGATGTCGACCTAACGATCAAGCCCGAAGACAAAGCGACCCGCGAAGCGAACGCCGGCCAGGTTGCAACACAGTCACGCGGCCGCGAAGAAAGCGCGGAAGAACGAGCCGCTCGAAAGGCTCGAAAACGCGCTCGCAAGGAGGCGCGTCGCAGAGCGGCTGAAGAGGTCGCCCAGGCGGCGCCTCCCTCCTCTCCGGATTCTCATGCCAGCGCGAAGCCGAGCGTTGCACACGAATCGAAAAAACCAACGAGGATACAGAGCGCAATGGCTGTGCTTGAAAAGAAAGAGCATCGAATCACGCTCGACGGCAGCGCTACGGTTACTCAGGGAAGTGACGAGTTGCGCGCTGACCACATGATCAGTTACACCGATGCCACAAACCATCTCGAGCGAGTCGAGGCCCGCGGCAATTCTTCGTTGAAGCAAACCGAGAAAGCGGAGATCAAGTCTCCCGACATGGATTTCTTCTTCAATGAAACGCATCAGCTTGCGCGCGCAGTCGCGATGCGGGGAGCTTATGCGAACTCGCTCGGCGACGGGCCGTCAAAAGAAGCCAGCGCTGATACGATCGAAGCGATATTTGTGCAAGGGCCTCAAGGCAGCGTGGTCGATTCGATCAAGGCACAAGCAAATGCCGACGTAAAAATTCACGCGCCGGCTCCTGCGAATCCCAAAGCAAATCCCGCCGAGCGCGAGCTCAAGGCGGACGACGTGACAATGCAGTTCTTTCCCGACGGCAAAACAATCAAAGGGGCAGACGCCGTCGGTGGTGCAACGATGACGGTAACTCCAATTCGCGCTGAGCGTGGCGCGGACAAGAAAACGATCCGCGCGCCTCGAATGAACGCGGTATTCTTTGACGCGGGCAATCGAATCAAGACCTTTACCGCGGTCGATGGAGTCAAGGTCGAGTTAGAAGCGTTGATAAAAGATGCGCATCCACCTCGAGTGACGACCAGCAAGACCGCGAGAGCCGATTTTCTCGAAGACGCGCAGGATATCGAACGCGTCTCTCAGGAAGGTAACTTCAAGTACAATGAAGGAGATCGGAATGGGATTGCCGAGCGCGCGGTTTACGACGGACAGAAAGAGTGGCTGAGTCTTCGCGGGAAGCGTCCGATGGTTTGGGACTCGAAGGGAAGGACGCAGGCCGACGAGATCGACTACGATCACGACCGAGACGAAACTCACGCGCGGGGCGACGTTCGCACAACTTACTACAGTCGCGAATCGACCAACGACGCGACGCCATTCAAGAATAATAAATCGCCGATTTTCGTAACCGCGCAGCGCGCCGACGCTCAGAATCAGGAAGGGATCGCCGTGTACACGATAAATGTTCGCGGTTGGCAGGATGACAACTTTGTGAAGGCCGACCGCATTGAGCTTTATCAGGACGATCAACGAATGGTTGCCATAGGCAATGTAGAGAGCGCGCTCTATCAAGCGAAACGGGAGACCTCGCCCGGCAAGCAGGAGGTCGTGCCCGGTTTCGCCACCGCCGACAAGCTTATCTACTCCGATACTGAGCGTAAGGTCCACTACGAAGGGTCGGTGAAGGCACGGCAGGGTACGGACCGAATAGAAGCGGCGGTGGCAGACGTCTTCCTTCAAAAAGACGTGAACGAAGTCGATCACATAAACGCCCAAGGCAACGTCGTGCTGACGCAGCCCGGGCGGCGCGGTGTCGGGGAAAAACTCGCGTACACAGCGGACGATGGACGCGCGGTCTTGACCGGAAAAACAGCGCGAGTTGACGACGTCGAGAAGGGCGCTACAATGGGCTCTCAATTGACTTTCTATAGTCGCGATGATAGGATTTCCGTCGAAAATCAACAGGGTACAGGACGTGTTAAATCAATCCATCGATTGACGAAGAGTAAGCCAAATTGAAAGCGACAAGATGGTAGAAGATGTGTCCCTGATCCAGCGCCGGATCGCCGAAGCGCGGTCTCAATCAGAACTCCCCTTACAACAAACAAGCATTCTGGCCGCCGAGGGTTTGCGTAAGTCTTATCGCAAACGCACCGTCGTCGACAACGTTTCGCTCGACATACATCAGAACGAGATCGTGGGATTACTTGGGCCGAACGGCGCCGGTAAAACGACGATCTTCTACATGATAGTGGGACTCGAGCGACCCGATTCGGGGAAGATCACTCTCGATGAGAAAGACCTTTCGCGGTTGCCGATGTATCTGCGAGCGCGCGACGGCATAAGCTACCTTCCGCAGGAAGCATCGGTATTTCGCAAGCTGACGGTCGAAGAGAACATAATGCTGGTGCTTCAAACGCTGCCGCTGACCAGGGCACAGCGTGAGCACAGGCTCGAGCTCCTGCTCAGCGAGCTCGACATCGCTTACGTGCGGCACACTAAAGCTTATCAGCTTTCAGGCGGTGAGCGTCGAAGAACCGAGATAGCGCGATGTCTTGTCATTGAGCCGAGATTCATCCTTCTGGATGAGCCGTTCGCCGGGATCGATCCGATTGCAGTGATCGACATACAGGGAATGGTGCAGAAGCTCCGAGAGCGCGGCATCGGCGTGTTGATAACAGATCACAATGTTCGAGAGACTCTGGCGATTACAGACAGAGCGTATATAATTAACGACGGAAAAATTTTCCGCGCGGGCACTCCCGACGAGCTCACGCGTGACAATGAAGTAAAACGAGTCTACCTGGGGGAGAATTTCAGAATGTAGTCACGGTAATTTGTCATTGGTCATTTGCTGCCCTTTTCCAATTATTTTCTCAGCCAATTTCAAACAAATGACTGATGACGAATGACCAACGACAGATGAGCTATGTCCGTCAAGCCACATCTAAGCACGAGCCTTTCACAGCGGTTAGTTTTAACTCCGCAGATGCGCCAGCGTATCGAGCTGTTGGCGATGACCAAGCTCGAGCTCGCCGACATGGTGCAAACCGAGTTGACGACGAATCCGGTTCTCGACGAAGTAGCTCCCGGTGAAGGCGTCGACGACAACTCGCAACTGGCCGATGATCTCGCGGCAGTCGATGCAACCACTGCCGACAACAACAGCACTCCTGAACCTTCTAACTCGGCCGCGCCTCCTGTTGAAGCATCCCCTTCAGAGCAAGCCCCGTCGGGTGAGACCGCTCCAACCGCGAGCACAACCGAAGCGACACCTGTGGATGGCGAGGCAGAGCCGGAACGCGAGCGCGACCCATTTGAAGAGGTAGACTTCGGTTCGACCTTTGAAGAGTATCTTGATCCTGGTTACAAGACTCACGAGTACGAAGCCAAGGACGATGTGTCCTTCGAGAACATGCTGACCAGGCGAGACTCGCTTTGCGAACAGTTAATATGGCAGCTCCATTTGACGGAGACTCCAGACGATGTGCGGGCTGCCGGCGAAGCGATTATCGGAAACCTGGATGAGAACACGGGATTCCTGGATGCGACCGTCGAGGAGATCGCTGAGATGGGCCCGTGGCCCGTCGAAACGGTCGAACGCGCTCTTCAAGTCGTTCAATGGCTGGATCCTGTCGGTTGCGCAGCGCGGGATGTGAGAGAGTCGCTGCTCGTACAACTGGCTTATTACGGCTACGGTGATCGGCTTGCCGTGAAGCTGGTGGAAGATCATCTCGATCATCTGCAGACTCACAAGCTGCCCGAGCTCGCCAAGATGATCGGCGCGCCTCTCGAGCAGCTTCTGGATGAGATGGAGATCATCAAGAAGCTCGATCCCAAACCTGGCCGCAAGTATTTTTCTGACGAAGCGCAGCCGGTAATCCCCGAAGTCACGATTGAGAAAGTCGACGACGATTACGTGTTGCGTTTCGAAGACGACGGCATGCCGCATTTGCGAATCAATCGAACTTATCGTCAGATGATGGAGTCGAAGGACTCGTCAAAAGAAACGCGGGACTATATCAAGGAACGATTTCGCTCGGCGGTTGATCTGCTGAAGAACATCGAGCATCGCCGGCAAACGATTTATCGCGTGTGCCAGTCTATCGTGGAGCGGCAACGTGACTTTCTCGATCACGGAATAGAGCACCTGAAGCCGATGATGCTCAAAGATATTGCAGAAGACATAGGCATGCACCTCAGCACTGTCTCGCGAGTCGTGAATCGCAAGTACGTCAACACGCCGCAGGGAGTCTATGAATTGCGACGGTTCTTCACCGAGGGAATGAGAAGTGACACCGGAGAAGACGTTTCGACTCGAGTGCTGAAATTGAAGATCAAGAAGATGATCGAAGCGGAAGATCCCCACCACCCAATTACTGATGACGAAGTAGCCAAGCGCCTGGCCAGAGACGGCGTCAAGATGAGCCGTCGAACCGTCGCGAAGTATCGAGATCAGATGCGCATCCCGGGCTCGCGAGAACGTCGCGCTATCGTTTGACGGTCCGACTTCGGATGCTTGCAAAGAAGAGTGGCTCCGATACGCGTACTAAGTTCGCAATCAAAATCAATCGGCAACAAGAGGGAGAATACTAAATGGAATTTGAGTTCACCGGTCGTCATATCGACATAACGCCGGCAGTCGAACGATTGGTGCGAAAGGAACTCGGAAAGCTCGATCGAATTCTTGATTCGGCCCCGATTCGAACGCACGTGACAGTGTCGGCGGAGAAGCATCGTAAACGAACCGAGATTGTTGTCTACTGGCGCGACAGTGTCTTTACCGCCGTCGGTGAAAACTCCGACCTGACCCAGTCAGTTGCTGCGGCAGCCGCAAGAGTTCAGAAACAAGGACTCAGGCTGAAAGAAAAGTTTCAGGCGAGGAAACGTGGCCGTCAGCCGGCAAAAGCAGTCGCTCCAATTCCAGGAGGAGCGATCGAAGCCGCGCCCAACGCCCCTCGGATCGTGCTTCAGCGCCGTTATCGGGTGAAGCCTATGACGCCCGAAGAAGCCGCGATAATGCTCGGCGACTCCGATGATCAGTTCATCGTATTTCGCGATGCCGACACCAATCGCGTCGGCGTGCTTTACAATCGCACGGACGGAAACTTCGGACTCATTGAACCGTGAGACAAGGCAAAAGTAAAAAGGAAAAAGGTAAAAAGATCGACGGACTTTTTCCTTTCACCTTTTGCCTTTTTACTTCTTATGCCTGCTTCAGTAGTCATCATTACGGGAGTTTCGGGGTCGGGGATGTCTTCGGCCCTGAAAACATTTGAAGATCTCGGTTACTTCGCGATAGACAACCTGCCCGCCCAGCTCATACCAACGTTTGTCAGGTTGTGTGACGAATCCAGCGAAATCGATTTGACCGCTTTTGTAGTCGACGTTCGCTCCCGCGAATTTCTAAATGTATTTCCCGGCATTCATGAAGAGTTGAAGGAGAAGGGCGTCAACGTCACGGTGTTATTTTTGGAAGCGGATGACGAAGTGCTGCTGAGGCGCTACAGCGAAACACGCCGGCCTCACCCGTTGCCCGACCAGGATGTACGCCAGGCAATCTCGCAGGAGCGCGAGCTGCTCTCGGAAATCCGCGAGCTCGCCGATCACGTTATCGACACTTCAGAGCTTACGGTTCACACGCTGCGTGATGTGATCAAGGATCATTTCGCTGGGAGCGGCGGCGCTCACGGGTTGAACGTGACGGTGTCGTCGTTCGGCTTCAGACACGGATCGCCTCGCGGCCTGGACATGCTATTCGATGTAAGATTTCTTCCGAATCCTCACTTCGTCGCGGAGCTTCGTCCTCTCAGCGGAAGGGACTCGAAGGTGATCGAATACTTGCAATCGAAAAGCGAGGTCGAGGATACTATCGCGCGATTTGTCGATTTGCTTTCATACTTGTTACCCCGATTTCAGCGCGAAGGTAAAAGTTATCTGACGATTGGCGTCGGTTGCACCGGGGGCCGCCACCGCTCGGTGATGGTGACTGAAGCCATCAACAAACGACTTCAGGAATTGGGATACGAATCCAGAGTATTGCATCGCGACCTTGGAAAGGAAGAGGAACGCTACACGGGCTGACGCTTAAAAAAAGGAAGGCACGGTGACGAGTAGATGGTAGGCGGAGTTGTAGTGACTCACGGACAGTTGGCCAACGAGCTTGTGTCGTCGGCGGAAATGATTGTCGGTGAGATGCATCACGTCACCGCCGTTTCGATTGGGTGGCACGACGATGTCGACGTGGCGCGAGAGGAAATCGAACGAGCGATTCAGCGAGTGGACGGCGGCGATGGAGTGCTGCTCCTCACCGACATGTTTGGCGGCACGCCTACCAATATTGCAGCCAGCTTTCTGGGGAGCGCGCCGGTTGAAGTTGTAACCGGAGTCAACTTGCCGATGGTGATCAAGCTCGCAACTCAAGAGAAGAGTGAAACACTTTCAGAGCTCGCCCGCCGCGTTCGCGATCAGGGACAACAGCAAATTCATCTCGCGAGCGAAATACTGACACCGAAAAAGACTTGAAAGTCGAGTATCAATAACCCGACGATCGGACTTTCGTAAGGCACGACCTGAAGAATGATTTCCGAACCTCAGAATTCGAACCCCAGCTTTCAAAACTCACACCATGAATCACCGCCGCGCGATCCGGGGTCCTCGATCCGCGATCCGCAACTGCTGCGGATTTCCGACCTGCGTGTCAATTTCCGCACTGAAGACGGAGTCGTTAATGCAGTCGACGGCGTAAGCCTCGACATCGCTATGGGCGAGACGCTCGGGCTGGTCGGCGAAAGCGGATGCGGAAAATCGGTGACTGCGTATTCGATTCTCAAGCTTCTAACCGTCCCGCCCGCCCAATACGCAGGCGGACAGATCATATTTCGAGGCGACGACTTGATGGCGCTCGATGAACAGGCGATGCGCCGGGTGCGAGGGGACCTGATCTCAATGATCTTTCAGGAGCCGATGTCTTCGCTCAATCCGATCATGTCGATCGGCGCGCAGATCACCGAAGCAATACGGGAGCACCGCAAGGCATCAAGACGCGACGCTCGCGACAAGGCGATCGATATGCTGCGTCGCGTCGGAATACCTTCGCCGGAAACACGCTTTCACGAGTACCCGCATCAGCTCTCGGGGGGAATGAAGCAGCGGGCGATGATCGCGATGGCGCTCGTGTGCAGGCCGTCGTTGCTGATCGCCGATGAACCGACGACTGCTTTGGACGTCACGATTCAAGCGCAGATCCTGGAGCTGTTGAACGTGCTTCAACGCGAGCTCAACATGTCGGTGCTTCTGATCACTCACGACCTTGGAGTTGTAGCGGAGACCTGCGATCGAGTAGCGGTTATGTATGCAGGAAAGATTGTTGAATTAGCGCCGGTCGAATTACTGTTTGAAGCTCCGAGGCATCCTTACACTCACGGTCTGTTTGGTTCGCTGCCGGCTTTAGGCGTTAGGAAAAAGACGCTCGCGGTGATTCCAGGTTCCGTGCCGAGCCCGTTCGACTTTCCTTCGGGTTGCAGATTTCGCACTCGATGCTCGATGGCTCAGGATATTTGTAAACAAGAGCCGCCGCTTCGCGAAATAGTGCTAAATCATTTATCAGCGTGTCACTTTGCCGAGGAAGTTGAGAAGATGATCAGTAGCGCCCGGCAGCCGGAGACGTCGGGATGAACTCATTGCTGATTATTCGTCCGGCTATCGGCTGCCCATCACTGGCCACCGACTTATGAGCGACATTCTCATCGTAGACAATCTCGTTAAGCATTATCCCATTCGAAAGGGTGTCGTGCCGAAGACCATCGGCTACGTTCGGGCGGTGGACGGCATCTCGTTTTCCATCCCGCGCGGAAAAACTCTTGGCCTGGTTGGCGAGTCGGGATGCGGCAAGACTACAACCGGGCGGACGATTTTGAGACTGGTCGAGCCAACTTCCGGGCGAGTAGTCTTCGATGGGCACGATGTGTTCTCGCTTGGCAGCCGCCAGATGCGCAGACTTCGTCGCGAGATGCAAATAATTTTTCAAGACCCGTACGGCTCGTTGAATCCGAGAATGACAGTCGGTGCAATGCTCGAAGAGCCAATTCTCGTTCACGGAATTGGCTTGGACAAAACCGACGTCGATTCAATCGATGAGAGCGAGGGTTCGAGTAGCGCGCTGAAGTCGAGGCGCAAACGCGCAAGAAAGCGAGTGGAGGAGCTTTTGAATCTAGTCGGCCTCGCGCCGGAACACGCAAGCCGTTACCCGCACGAGTTTTCGGGCGGGCAACGACAGAGAGTAGGAATCGCTCGCGCGCTTGCGTTGGAGCCCAAGCTCATAATCTGTGATGAAGCGGTGTCGGCCCTCGATGTGTCGATCCAGGCGCAGATTCTCAACCTGCTCGGCGAGCTTCAACAAAGTTTCAGATTGACCTACTTGTTCATCGCTCACGACCTTGCCGTAGTAAGGCACATCTGCGATCGAGTGGCGGTGATGTATTTGGGAGAGATCGTCGAAGAAGCTGATACTGAAGAGATCTTCGCGAATCCGCTCCATCCTTACACGCAGGCATTGCTGTCTTCGATTCCGATTGCAACGCCGCGGGCAAAGCGCGAGCGGGTTCGCGTCGAAGGAGACGTTCCGACTCCGATCGATCCGCCCGAAGGTTGCCGGTTTCACACTCGCTGCCCGATTGCGATTGAAGAATGCAGGATGGCAAAGCCTCCATTGATGGAAGCCGGCTCAGGACACCGCGTTGCGTGCATTCGGACCGACGTGTCGTCAACTCTACAGGTCAAAAGAAAGTAAAGAAGCTTTTGTGTGTCACCGCTCCAACGAGGACTGACGGGGCGCCTCGGATTCGGCGTCGTCGTCTTGAACTCTCGTGAGGCCGCCGCTGTTTCGCGACAAGCTGTGACTGCCGGAATGGTGGTTGTGGTTGTGAGGTGTGTAGCGGCTTTCAGCTTTAGTGATCTCCTCGATATGCGAGTCAAGCTCTATGAATTGATCGGCCACGTCAATCAGGCGAGGACTGGTGTTGCTTCTGAAGCCCGCAAGTTCGACTCGCACTCCTTTGTAAGCAACGGCGTTGATCGCGTACGCGAAGTCTTCATCGCCTGAAACAAGGACCGCCGTGTCGTACTTATCCGCAAGAGAGAGCATATCGACAGCGATCTCGACATCGAGGTTGGCCTTCTTTGTGCCGTCGGCGAAGGTCTTCAACTCCTTCTCGACTACTCTGTAGCCGTTGCGACGCATCCATAGCAGGAAACCCTGTTGCCGCTCCGCTTTTTCGTCCACGCCGGTATAAAAGAATGCCCGCAAAAGTGGAGAGTCGTTTCTTAGAAAATTCAAAAACTTAGCATAATCGATTTCTACACCAACCGATCTCGCCGCGTGAAATAAGTTATTACCGTCAATGAAGATCGTAATCTTGCCTCTCATAAATCCTTTTCAATTCCTGCTATTAACAACAGATTTAAATACAGTGAATGTCTAACATACACATTGGGGTGTTGCAAGCTGAGGCCTGTGGAACACATCCGTTCATGGAGATGAGTCGTCTACATTATTTCGTCGAAACTGTTTATTACGCGACGCCCGCCTGCGTGTGCCTCAACGTTTCCCGGCCGCGAGCATAAAACGGTTTCAAGTCCCGCGGCCGCCGCGGCGTCTAGTTCTGATGTGACATCGGAGACAAAAAGTGTTCCCGCCGGCTGGAGCTTGATCGCGTGCGCAATGCGACGATAGCTTTCTGACTCCTTTTTTGATCCTATCGTCGTGTCAAAGTATCCGTCGATGAAGGAAGTCAGGTCGCCGAACTCCGTATGTGCGAACAAAAGCTTCTGCGCCAACACGCTTCCTGAGGAGTAAATGAAGATCAGACGTCCCTGGTCGCGCCATCGTCGGAGCGCTCTGGGCACATCTTCAAAGACCTGACCGCGGAGCTCACGCTTGAGGTAGCCTTCTTCCCAAATCTTTCCCTGAAGCGATTTTAATGGAGACGATTTCCGGTCACGATCCATTAACCAATGAACGTATGCAGTAACGCCATCGATTGAGACTTGCCGCGAAGGATCTTTCAACGAAGGTGGGTTGAATCCTCGAGCTTTGTCCTGGGCGTTCTCCTCGATGAGCGCATTGATCTCAGCTCGAGAGGACGGGAAATTCGCCGACAAGTATTCTCTAACGCGCGACCGCGCGTAAGGGAAAAGAATCTCGTAAACGAAATCAACCGGAGTAGTCGTGCCCTCGATGTCGAGGAGAATTGCGTTGATTGTCTTTGCGGTGAGCGGCGACTGAGATCTGTCCAATTGCTAATACCCTGCGCCTCGCGCCGGCAGATACGTAGCTCCCAGGCACACCGGTTGATAATTAACATCGGCTCCGCTCTCGGTGTAGCGAGGAGCCCAGCCGGCGGGGTCCTGGAACAAACGAATCGCTCTGATTTCGCGATCCTGGCATAGATTGAACCAGTGCAGAGTTCCTCTTGGGACTCGGATCAAATCGCCGGATTCAACTTCGACGGCTATGACAGCTCCTTCGCGAGGATGAATGTGAAATAAGCCGCGGCCGTGAATGATGAATCGAACTTCGTCTTCATCGTGCCAGTGCTCACGGTTGAATTTCGCAAGCATCGCGTCGAGTCCGGGGGTGCGCGAGTTTACATCAATCACATCTGCCGTGACGTAGCCGCCTACGACCTTGAGCCGTTCGATCTCGTCCGAGTATGCCGCCAGTATCTCGTCTGCCGCAGCGTTTGGTGCGACCGAACGCGGCGGATTCCATCGCTGGTAATCGATTCCGATTTCCCTCAGGCATTCCGTCACTGCGTCGCGGCTGCGAAGAGTTCGATTCTCGTCGGGAATTGTGATCACGGCCATGGCTCACCTCCGGGGTCACGAGCGAGTTGCGAAACGAGTACGGCCCAGGACTTCCAGCAGGAACTCAAATATCTCAACGTGGCGCTTGGCTTCTGCGACGTTTTTGCCCCACGTGTACAACCCGTGACGACGGAGCAGAAATCCGTGTGCACTCGGCTGCGGAGTCAGCACTTCTTCAACCGATTCCGTCAGCCGATTCATGTCCTGAGAGTTATCAACTATCGGCAGCCATTCTGAATGTTCGTGTGTTGAAACTCCTTCGAGTCCCTTCAGCATCTCGAACCCTTCAATTGTCAGGCCGCCGTCACTTGCAAACCTATCGGAGAGAATATTGCTCCAAACTGAATGGGTGTGCAACACGGCGCCGGCTCCGCGAAGTCGAACGACTGCGAGGTGCAATAACGTCTCTGCTGAAGGCCGGCCAGAACCGGCGAGAACTCTTCCTTCGCCGTCGACTTGGAGAATGTGATGCGCTGCCAATTCGGACTTATCTACGCCGCTGGAAGTAATCGCTAGGCGCAGTGGTTCGCGATTAACGACGGCGCTGAAATTTCCGCTCGTCCCAAGAACCCAACCTCGCCGGTGAAAGTCAGGGCCGAGGCTGGCAAGACTTATCGCCGTGGCAGTGAACTCACCGAGAGTAGCTTCCGTTTTGGCTTCAAGCATAATCAAAGCCACTTCAAGTGTATACTTACGAGCCTGTCGCAAAACCTCGCGTATCGGAAATCGCCCGAACTCGATCGCGAATCGGCGCGTCAATAAATTCATCCGAATGCACGAACTCTGGATAAACGCTTAGCCGCTCTTTCAACTCAAAGCCTTCAGCGGATGTTTTCTCTGCGAGCCGTCCCAGATGCGGCCACGGTTTTTCAGGATTGATGAAGTCCGGTGTCAGCGGGGAAATCCCGCCCCAATCGTTGATTCCCGCACGAAGAAGAAAAGGATAATCGTCATCCGAAAGGTTTGGCGGCGCTTGAACGTTCATATCACGAAGCAGGAGCCGCGCGACTGCAATCGTTCGAGCGTGGTCAGATTGGCTGGGCTCAGCGTGATTGCGCATCGGGATATCGGGTTTCGCTCGAAAATTCTGGACGATGACTTCCTGAATGTGACCATAGCGGCGATGCAGCTCGCGAATCGCAAGCAGGGAATCGACTCGTTCATCAAGCGTCTCACCAATGCCAATCAAGATACCCGTCGTGAATGGAATCTTAAGGCGGCCGGCTTCTTCGATGGTCTTCAGCCGAAGCGAAGGAGGCTTGTCGGGCGCGTTGTCGTGAGGCATTCCCGGAAGCGTCAGCCTGTTACTCGAGTTCTCGAGCATAAGGCCCATACTGGGATTGAACTGTCGAAGAGTTGCGAGATCCTTGCGTGCCATCAAGCCGGGATTCGCGTGAGGCAGCAATCCAGTTTCGTTGAGCACCCGCTCGCACATCTGGGCCAGATACGAGAGCGTCGTGCGATGACCAAATCGAGCAAGCGTTTCGCGCATCTCCGGAAAAATCGCTTCGGGACGATCGCCCAGACTGAACAGCGCTTCTTTGCAGCCTAGTCGCGCGCCTGCTTCTGCCACCGCGAGCACTTCGTCAGGACTCATTGTTCGCGCGCCAGGCTGACCCGGATCTTTGCGAAAGGTACAATAGCCGCAATAGTCGCGGCAAAGATTGGTAAGCGGAATAAAAACTTTCTTCGAATACGTGACGCCGGTTCCTTTGAAGCGATTGCGCAGTTGGGCAGCTGCGCTCATCAGCGAGTCAAGCTCATCGCCTTCGCGAGCGCGAATCAGCGTGCTCGCCGCATCGCGAGTCAGCTCTCCTTCGCGGGTTGTGGCCAACGCTTCCGCGAAATTCATGCGCGTTGAAGTGATTGTTTGCATAAACAATACGAAGCCGGCTCTGTCTCGAATGACAAACCAGCTCGATCAAGGTTGTGAATAGTATATTGCGTTATGAAACCTCACGCGAGCGGCCAGGAGTCAAACGTCTGAATCTTTCGCTCAATCACGCTGATTCGCCTTCGCAGAACGCGCAAGCTATAATCCGATTTTCGTGAGCGCGTGGACGGCAAAAAATTCGAGGTGAACGACTAAAATGCAAGCTCTGGTTGGTTTGATAATGGGATCCAAATCCGATTGGGAAACGATGTCGCATGCAGCCGAGACGCTCGAGAAGTTGGAAATAGCATTCGAAGTGCGAGTGTTATCCGCGCATCGCACGCCCGATCAGCTCTTCGAGTATGTCGAATCCGCTGAGCAGCGTGGCATCGAAGTGATCATCGCTGCTGCCGGCGGCGCTGCCCATCTCGCTGGTGTCGTGGCGGCGAAAACACTTCTACCGGTGCTCGGAGTGCCGATGGAATCAAAAGCGCTGAAGGGTTTGGACTCTTTGCTGTCGATGGTTCAGATGCCCGCCGGAATTCCGGTCGGCACGCTTGCGATCGGACGCGCAGGTGCAGTGAATGCTTCGTTGTTTGCGGCGGCTATTCTTGGAATCAAGCGGCCGGAATATCGCGAAGCGATTCGAGGCTATCGTGACACTCAAGCCAAAGCGATCCTCGATCATCCGGATCCTCGTGAATAGATTTGAAAGGATGTGCAGTTAGCCGTTCACTTTGTTTCGGCTACGGCGGATCGAAGGAACTGATCGAGCAGCTCGGCATATTTTGCGCTTCGGTCGGCTATCTCTTCTTCGGTTTCTTTCATTTCACGGCGGGATTGATAAAGCTCATCAGCAATCTGAATCGCGGCAAGTATTGCCACTCTCAGCGAGTCCACGGTCATCGTAGCTCGAGCGATTTCGTTCATTCTCTTGTTGACGTGCTCGGCTAACTCCTGAATGTAGTCCGAGTCGTGACTGCTCCGAAGGGAGTAAGTCTGATTGTAGATTACGACTTTGTGTGACTGACTCGGATTGTTTTCCATAGTGAATCACTCACGCGGTCTTGCGGGAGATATTCGCAGCGATTACTTCTTGAGCGCCTCGACGGCTTCCATATCGAGCATGGCGATGGCGTCGAGCATGCCCTCTACTTTTAACTTGATCGCATCGCGCTCGGTCAACAACCTCTCGACCTGGGACTCGAGGCGGTCCTTGTCATCATTCGCCCGGCTCACTTCTCGTCGCAGACTCAAAACTTCTCGCTCGAGCGATTCACGTTCCTGCCGCTCGCGTTTGAACTGCTCGATCGTGCGGTAGATTTTGTCTTCGAGATGCGAGAACTTTTCCAAACCGTAGATTCCGCTCACGACCCCCCCTGCTGCGTAACGATGAAGGCTGAATGATGAACGCGGAACCCCAATCAGGCGTTCAACATTCATCGTTCATCGTTCATCATTCATCGTTCATCGTTCATCATTCATCGTTCATCGTTCATCGTTCATCGTTCATCGTTCATCATTCATCGTTCATCGTTCATCGTTCATCGTTCATCGTTCATCGTTCATCGTTCATCACTCATCTTAGCTGTGCGCCGAAACGGTTCTGAAGCTCCGCTCTCACTCGTTCGTGCATTTCTGTCACTTCTTCATCCGTAAGCGTGCGGTCTTGCGCGCGATATATAACTCTGAATGCGAGTGAATGAAGCCCTTCCGGCATATCCTTGCCTTTATACATATCGAAGACGCGCACTGAAGCAATTTCTGGAATCCCGAGACCGCGCACAGCCTCCTCGATATCGCCCCACATCACCGAGTCCGGTACGAGCGCGGACACATCACGAGAAGCAGCCGGATACCTGGGCAGTGCGTGGTAGCGCACGTCAGCAGGCCGTAATGCAAATAACTTTTCAAGCTCGATCTCCGCGACGAAAACAGGCTGACGAAACTTGTAAAGAGAGGCCACTCGCGGATGAAGCCGACCGAACCGCGCTACCTCGGCGCTGTCGCGTTCGAGCACCGCCGACTGTCCAGGATGGAGGTATTCTACACGGGCTCGATTAATTGTAAAGCCCGAGATGTTCATCGTTGAAAGCACGAGCTCGATCGCGCCTTTTATGTCGAAGAACTCGACTTGTTTCGCTCCGCGCCAGTCATCCTCCAGCACGCAACCGGTCATAGCCAGCGCGAGAACTTCGCGCTCGGCCGGTCGTTCGTCCGACGATGCTTCAAACACGCGGCCTATTTCGAAAAGCTTCACGTCTCGTGTGCCTTGATTGAAATTGTGTTGCACGGAATCAAGCAGTCCAGTCAGCAATGAGGCTCGCATCTCGGATTGATTCACATCGATTGGATTGACAATCGTTATCGCATGGCCTCCGCGACGGAACAGCCGATCGCGTTCGCCGCTTACGAAGCTGAAGGAGTAAGCTTCATCGAAACCAATCGAGATCAGAGCGCGACGCACATTGCGGCGATGACTATCGCCGCCAAGATATCTTCCTTCACCGCCCCACGCCGGCAGAGTGACTTCAACCAGATCGTAGCCGACATGTCGAGCAACTTCTTCGACCAGGTCTTCTTCTCGAGAAACATCGACGCGAAAGGAAGGAGGACACGCGCGCAACCGTTTTTGCTCGTCGTCCAGCTCAACATCAAATCCGAGGCCCCGCAAAATCTCCGAAGCTTGTTGAATCGGAACCTTCAGACCTGTTAGCCGTTCGATTCGCGACTCTCGCAACGAAACAGAATCACGAGAGATGAGCGCCGGATAAACGTCGATCGAGCCTTTGAGTACCTGGCCGCCCGCGATCTCGGCGATCATTCCAGCGACACGGTCGGCGGCGCTGGCTTGCGCTTCAAAATCAACACCTCGTGCGAAGCGGTAGGAAGCTTCGGTGTCCATGCCCAGAGCTTTGGCGGTGTGGCGAATCGACGACGGGTTGAAATAAGCGCTCTCGATCAACACATTCGTGGTTCGGTCGCTTATTTCGGTGTCGGCGCCTCCCATCACTCCTGCAATCGCAACTGGCCGATCGGCATCGGCTATGACCAGCATCTCGGGCGCAAGCTCGCGGGTAAAGCCATCCAGCGTTGTAATTTCTTCGCCGGCGCGTGGACGTCTCACGATGATTCTTGCGCCCTGCAACAGGTCGAGGTCGAACGCGTGAGTCGGTTGACCCATCTCGAACATAACGTAGTTCGTAATATCCGCTACGTTATTGACTGACCGCTGCCCAATCGATTCAAGCCGATCGACGAGCCACTTCGGCGAAGCTCCGACTTTTACCTGACGAACGACTCGCGCGGCGTACCGTGGGCACAGATCCGCGTCAAGAATCTCGACCGAGGCGGCCGCTTCAACCGATTCGTCGACTTCATTCAGGGCACTCTTGCGCGAAATCAGGGATGTGCCGCATATCAAGGCGGCTTCGCGGGCGATGCCGATATGCGAAAGAGCATCAGGACGGTTCGAGGTCAGATCGAAATCTAGAATGTGATCATCCCGAATGCGCTCGACCGCTTCGACGGCCAGCCCGGCCATCGTCAATCGCTCGGCAAGTTCTTTCGGATTGAGGGTGAGCGTCACCAACTCGCTCAGCCAGTTGTAACTGATCTTCATTTAGTTCTATGGATTCTCCCGTGTTGCTCAGTGACCGATGAGGATAGCAAAGATTGTGTCTCAATCGAAAGCAACGTTAGCTTCTCGAATGGAGTTGCGACCGCAAATGGCTTGCCCAGGCGCGGGAGTCCTACTTCTCCCCACTAGCCTTTCGCCTGACGTTGCGATCCACCGTGGCGATGACCATCACCCAAATGAAGGCCGCTGAATAACCGGCCAACACGTCAGTTGCATAGTGAACACCGAGGTATATTCTCGACAGGCCAATCAGCAAAACAAGCAGCACCGCCAGCGTCCATGTCACGACACGAATGGAACGGTACGCAGTACGTCGAGAGATCAATACAGCGATTGTGAAGTAGAAGCAGAACGACGCAAGCGCATGCCCGCTCGGGAAACTAAAAGAACTCGGAGACGGAATGTCGAAGAAGGGTTCAGGGCGCGCACGATGAAAGCTCAGCTTCAGCACCTGGTCCAGGATCGTCGCGCCGACCATTGTCGCAATTAACAACATCATAGCCCGATACCTTTTTGCGATTGCAAATCCGATGGCGGTGATAAGGCTAAGTCCAAATAAGAGCGACGGTCCACCAAGGGCTGTCACAACTCGCATCACTGAGGTCAAGGCCGGCGATGCGAACTGATGAATCGCCGAACGGGTCCAATCGTCAAAGCGTCTTGCATCGTTCAGGAGCGCCCCGCTTGCGAGTCGTGCAAATAGAAAGAGGGCCGCGGCAGCGGCGGTCAATCCGACGACGAGCCTCAAGCCGAGACGCTTTCCGAAATCTCTCAGCTTGCTTGCGAAGCCGCGGTTAGTTGTATCTGCGAACTTCATTTGCGTTTCGGCCTTATCGATTCAGCTCATAAACGCGACCACCCCGAACTCGAGCGCCGAAACTCGTCAGTGTTTGAGGCTACAAAACTTGAGTTTTCACGACGCCACGCGAGGCGCTCGATGGAAATGACCGGATTCGCAATATGAATGACGTTGAAGGAGTTGACCTCACCTCGACCACGCGTCGAAGCTGCGGTTCCCGCTTGAACGATGAGTGAGGAATGTCCTCCGAAGCTGTAGCGCTTTGCCATCGGGACTGCGCGGCTGATGTGCAGATGTCCGGAGAGAAACAAGTCGGCGCCGCAGCCCGACAACTCCTTGATAGCCATCCGAGCGCGCCCGACGATGTCACGCTTGTCATGGCCCGCGGGTAAGTCGAATGGATGGTGTGTGACTACGATCTTGATTACATCCTGCGCGGCTGCACAAAAAGACTCGCGAAGCCAGTTCACTTGCTTCTTGTTTACGCGCCCGCCTTTTATCGTGAGCGAGCGGGCAGTATTGAGACCAATAATTGCGATCTCTTCATCGGCGTAGAACGGGCGTAGATCGGTCGTGATGTAGCGGCGATATTTCTCGAGCGGGTGCGCGAAGCGAGCGAGTATATTGTGCAGGGGTATATCGTGATTGCCGGGCACGATGATCTGTGGCCGAGGCAGCGAATCCAAAAACGCGCGGGCGGCCTTGAATTGGTATGATCGAGCGCGCTGCGTCAGGTCACCGGAAACCGCTACCACGTCGGGCCTAATATCATTGATCGCGCGAATCAGCGGAGGAATGATCGCTTCGTCGACGCTTCCAAAATGAATATCGGATAAGTGTACGAGTGTTCGCATCGGTGACAGACTTCACTTGAGCGTTGCCGGCTTTGGAACTATGACCCGCAACGCTCCAGGCAGCGTTCGGTATCGAAGCGGCGGCCGAATCATGTTGACTTCGCCGTCGGTCGATACTCGGACGCGGCTGCGCTTTGTCTCTATCAAAACCTCGGTGGTAGTGAGCCGGACGAAATCCTCGGCTTGATGTAAGCGTCTGAGAAGCGCGCGCACTCCAAGCCCGAGGAGTCCAAGCCGTCCAGTACGGTGAGAAAAGTAAAGACTCAGCCGGCCGGCGTCCAGACGGCTTCGTCCGCCGATGTCGAAGCTCTCCATTTCATATTCGTTGTTGCCGATGAAAACGAAAGGCGTACGGCTCGAGAACTGTTTGCCGTCCGCGTTCAATCTGACGTCCAGAAACGGATATCGCCGCATCACACCGAAAGTTGCCCACACGAAAGCGGGCCATTTGCCTTGCCCGAGCTTCTGCTTCTGTTCGCGCTGGTGCACGATGCTCGGATAAAGACCGAGGCTCGAATTGTTCAGGAAGATGCGGCCGTTGACTTCCCCTACATCGACGTGAACGGCGTGACCTTCGATGATCGTTGCGACCGCCTTCTCGACGTCCAGCGGTATCTTCAAGTCCTTGGCGAAGTGATTGAGCGTGCCGAGTGGCAAAACACCCAGCGTTTTGTCAGTGCCCATCAACGCTGACGCAACCGCGTTAATCGTTCCGTCGCCGCCTCCGCCAACGATTGTCGCGGCGTCGCTAGCGGCCGCGCTTCGAGCCAAATCGATGAGTTCGTTCGTGCTCTTAGCAAGGGATACGTGAACAGAAATGCCGCAGGCGCCGAAAAGACTCGCGATTTGATCGCGCAGGCGATCGTTATCGGAGACCCCCGAACTTGCGTTGATTATGACTTCAACAGACGGCGATGTTTTTTTGATGTCGGTTTCCGTTCGTCATCGCTCCTGCGCATTGAGTGGCAGCATCATAAACTCACGCAAGCCAGTTGTAACTACGTTTTAGTGAACCACCGACACAATTCTAACCGTAAGTTGCTGCCGTCATGTCGAATGGTCCTCATTCCGAAAGTCCAAAACATACAAAGCGGTAAAGTTTAAAATCACTCTATTACAATGGTAAGCCCGTGCGATTCTGACCACTCATCTACAAACTCGTCCTTCGAAAATAGATGCTCTCCGCGCCACGGGTCGTGAACTAGAATGGTTTCTAAACGCGTCTCGACTACGACAACCGCATGCAACTGCGGTGGCCCATCCTCAGAGAGGCGAGTGCGAATATAGACGATTGGAAACATCCCGCGCTCTAGTTCTTGCCTCAAGTCACTAAAGCCCATACTGTATTTTCTAGTCTTGCCAAGACCCAAATGTCGCGCTGCTTCTACCAGGAGGTAGGCATCGGTTCCGCCAAAATGGGTGCAATCGCTAAGCGCCCGTAGTTCTTCTTCCGTCTTAATGATTCCGTATGAGTCAAGAACCATTCTCAAGCAAGCAGGGCCACACGAGTACGGCGTCTCTTGCTTGTGAAGCGGAGGGTGATCAGACATGAACAAGGGTTTCGGCCAAAAGTGCGCCGCTAGCGCGTAGTTCATCTAGTGGAGTATGGTGGATAATATTTCCTTTCACCGAATCAATAAGCAGTTCTCCCACTTGACCACTCTTACCATTTGCATAGGCCACAAGGATGGGCACACGCCAGCCATGAGCCTCCTGTTCAAGCTCAGGATCCTGCGGGCAGTAACGATCGGGCAAACGATTCAGGGAAAGCCAGCCCAGAGCAATCTGAATTGCCTCGCGGCGCGTGACATCTCTCGACAACGGCTGCGAGACTAGTTCTGCGAGTTCCCGCGACTCTTCCAAGGCAAGTCGCTGTTTGAAACTGTTTAACCTCCGCAGTCGCTTCTTCATCGGCGCCTTTGCGTAGCGTTCGAAGCGGTGCGAGATTTGGTGATCATAGACTACAAATCTAAGATCAACCTCTCGTTCGGGTGCCTCCAACATCTGGTCAATGATCCGAGGATCTGCGATCTCCGCCGCCTTTAGTACAAGCGTTACAGGTCCAACATCCAGCGTGCGCCCGAGCAGCCCGACCCATTTCTTGTGCCAGGAAACGACACGGCGGAACTCGCCAGGTCCAATGAATGGAGGTGCTTTCAAATCGATATCCGATTTAATAACACCAGTGACAGTGATGTCGGACCCGCGTATCACCGAAACACCAGTACTAACGCCCTGAAACACTGTTTCCGCAAGTCTCACCTCATCCGCTGGAATCTGTACGGGTAGAAGAAACTGAGTGCCAAAAACGGTCTGTATAAACATTAACTTGCGATGAAGTTTGGCTCGGTCAATAGCTTCCTCTCGATCGTCGTCAGAAAGCCCTTCGTGCTTAAGACTAAACAACACACCCGCTTGGAGGTCACGAAAAGAGCTTCTTCGCGCCCTATCGAGGGAGAGCAGCACTCGCGTATACAGGACCTCCGCAGACACAGTGTCTTCTGAAGGCCTGATTATCAATTGACTGATTTTGCTTTCAGGCAAACGCGAGAAGAAAGCCTCCACTCTCGAAGGACCGAGGGGTTTATCAGTCTGAAATTCGATCAAAATCCGCGGCCACCCATGCTCGGGATAATTTTCAAAAACCGCGCCGCAATCGGTGAAGACAGCTGACCATTGCTGTGGTGGATAGGTTGTGAGTCCTTCGACTTCCAAGGATGCGCGAAGCTGCAAAGCATCGACAGATCGTTCTATCGAGCGCGGAACCTCCCGGTGCTGTCTCATAGGAAGGATGGTAGCCAGAAGCGCCGGTTCAGAATCACCAAACGATCGCCAAGCATCCGTTGGTTCAAGAACAGATAGACTCATTCAGCGATATTATCAATAAGAAGCGGCACGAAAGCAAAGCGTGCCCTCGACTCCCCAAAAGCGCTTGGCTGATAACTCGGCTATGCACAAGCTAGAAGCACGTCTGACTGTGATGTTCCGGGGTCTTCATTTGATTCGATAGCCCTCTTCCTCGTTGTTGAAGATCCAGCCCACAACCTCGCCAATTCTGATCTCTTCACTGCGATAAGCTTCCATCGTGATGGCTGCCGAACCCTGATGATGAATCGTCTGCGCAGATCGCAGCATCTTGCGAAATCGTTTCTGCCATCGCTCGATGTTCGAGGGTCTCAGATCGAGCCATCCTCGCTCCGACCATTCATTCGTCGAGTTCTCGCCTACGGACAATCGTGTTTGGCCCGCGTACTCGGGAACGTTTATTCGAGGCCCGCGAATCAAGCGATCGCCTTCAGGTGGAAGTATCGGAATTCCGATTGAAATTATCGTGTTGCGAAGATCGTGATTTCGCTGGAGGTAATTCCACAGAGCTTCAGAAATGTGATCGGCGCTTTCTTCCACGACATTTTGCAGCGTTCGAAACTTTGTTTTTAGAAGATGAGCTTCATACAAAAGCTTAGTCAACTTTGGAGGGCCAAGCTCGCCCGTTGCAATCGAATGCGAATTTGTCTCGTGCTCGAGCCTGCGCATTGCTTCGATCGCCGAGCCTCGCAAGTAGCCGGCTCGATAGCTGGGCACCATCACCGCCGAATCAATCGCCGCAATCACATCGACGCCGGTGTTGCTGCCTTTGATCTCGAGCACAACGTTGCTGGCGATCTCTTCGGGAGTGACAAATTCCATTTGGTTGATCGAAGTGACCGCTTCGAATTCGCCTCGCGCGAAGAAACCGTTTTCACCGGTGTCGACTCCAACCATCTCGAGCTCGCCGAGCTTTTTGAATTCCTCAGAGGGCATTCTCAACTCGAGTTCTCCATCGAAGCGTTGCGTGCGCGGCGCGTAAACAAGAATCGGAGTGTTGTCGAGATGATGCCTCAGCGGTTGAAAAGTGACTTTCTTGTAGCCGATCATCGCGCCAGGTTTGATTTCCTTGACTATAGGACCGCCAGGAGTCCTCGCCATCAGAAACATCAGACCGGTGTGTGCGAATCCGATCGCCGTCTTTGACATCAGCTTCGCCGAAGGCTTGTCTTCGCCGTGGGTGTAAGGAATGTTCAAGCCCATTCCGCCGGTCCCGGTTGTGCCAACCTTGACGTAGACTCGCGTACCGACTTCCACCATCGCGCGATAGATCAGTTGTGTGTGGCGGATCAACTGTGGGATCGATTGCGATAACAACAGAGTTTCGAACGTGCCTTCGATTTGTTTGCGATTGTCTGAAATCTCCTTGAAGTCGCGGTCTTCGATTCGTTCTTCGATGAAGTCGAGCGTCTTTCGAACTTCAATCGAGTTTGTATAGACATCCTGATAACTGATACCGGAAGCAGTGTTGACGCAGTCGATCAGCACATCGGCACGGTGTTCGCGAAGCGCCGCAGCAAGCGTCGATCTCTCGTAAGCGGCGTCGAGTGGACCGAACAGGTCTTCATACAAGGCGCGCCGCTTCTCGGCGCTGGTAAGAAGTTCGTAACGATCGGCTCGAGCAAAATCCGACCGAACGAAGATGTTTCCCCAGAGCTCGACAAATTTGATCTTCGGGAATTCTTTTCGAAGCTCGCGCGTGAGATCACGGACTTCTTTTTGAAACAGCGAAGCTACGACGATCTTCTCAGGTCTGAGATCGCGCGCGACCTGATAGGCGATCTGAGTTCCAACGAGGCCCGCCCCGCCTAGAATGAAAACAGTCTTGTCGAGGGTTTGATGTGAATGGCGTGGCATCATTAATGGTTCAGGGTTCCGAGTTCAGGGTCCCGGGTTCGAAATTCGGACTTGTGTTGACGATTAGAGTTTCCGCATTCGGAGGTTAGGAGTTCCCGAACTCTGAACCCTGAACCCCGAACCGTTTTACGCGAACTGCTCGAGGAATCGGATGTCATTCTCGAAAAGCAGGCGAATATCGTCGATGTCGTACATCAATCCGGCCATGCGATCTATGCCGAGCCCAAAGGCGAATCCCGAAAATTCCTCCGGATCGATGCCGACAGTTTCAAGCACATTAGGATGAACCATACCGCTTCCGCCCAGCTCGATCCATCCTGATCCTTTGCAAACTCGACAGCCGGTTCCACCACAAACGTAGCAACTGAAGTCGACTTCTGCTGACGGCTCGGTGAACGGAAAATAAGACGGTCGAAAACGTGTTCGCACGTTCGAGCCATACATCATCTCGACAAACTTCTGAACTGTGCCCTTCAAGTCCGCGAGCGTGATGTGACGATCAACATTCAGGCCTTCGACCTGAAAGAACATTGGATTGTGGGTAGGATCGGGAGTATCACGTCGAAAAACTCTGCCCGGCGCGATTACTCGAAGCGGAGGCCGCTGTCGCTGCATCGTGTGGATTTGAACGGTCGAGGTTTGACTTCGAAGCGCGAGATTGTTGGAAACATAAAACGTGTCGGCTGAGTCTCGAGCCGGATGCCCCGGAGGAATGTTCAGCGCGTCGAAATTATAAAAGCCGGTCTCGATCTCGGGGCCGTCCTCGACCGAATATCCCATCGATACAAACACATCTTCAATTCTCTGGCGAACAAGCGTAATCGGATGAAGATGTCCTTTTCGCGGACCACTGCCGGGCAGCGTGATGTCGATCTTCTCGCGTTCGAGAGCCAGAGTCTCGGCGTTCTCAGCGAATTGCTCGTTGAGCCGCGCGATCTCCGCTTCCACTTCCGCGCTGAGCTCGTTGACCTGGCTCCCGAACTCGGCTCGATCTTCCGGCTTGAGAGAACCGATGCGTTTCTTTTCGGCGACGATTAAGCCTGATTTTCGCCCCACGTACTTATCGCGCAGCGAAACCAACTGGTCGGCATTCGAGACGTTTGATAGATCGTCTCGAAACTGCTCTCGAAGTTTTGACAGTCTTTCGTCCATACGCGATTAGCGGGCGAGACAGTTGCAATCTCTGACTCGCCCGCAGTTTTGATTCGGCTTATATTTCAAGCAGCATTGGCGGTGTGACGATGCGACTCCAGGGCATCCTTCACCTTCGTGGAAATCTCACTGAAGGCAGCAGGCTCGTTGACTGCAAGGTCAGCGAGCACCTTGCGATCCAGGCTTATTTCGGCGAGCTTCAAGCCGTGCATAAACTGACTGTAGCTCAATCCGTTTGCGCGAGCCGCCGCGCCGATGCGAACGATCCACAACGAGCGGAAGTCGCGCTTCTTGAGCTTGCGGCCGGTGAATGCGAAGTTGAGCGAGCGTTGAACCTGCTCCTTCGCGTGTCTGTAGAGCTTGCTCTTTGTGCCGCGATAACCTCGCGCGAGTTTTAGAATACCCTTGCGCTTAAGCAATCTCTTGTTTCCGCGTTTTGCGCGTGGCATAAGTCCCTCCTGGAATTTCGTTAGTAAACATCCGATTATTATTTTCGCAATCTTAGTTGCGGCCGTAGGGTAGCATTCTTTTTGTCGGTTTCTCGTCGGCGTCCGATACCATCACATCGATATCGAGCTGACGCTTTCGCTTTGTCGTTTTCTTGGTCAGGATGTGGCGCGCATGCGAATGACCGCGCTTTACTTTTCCTGTCGCCGTCAGGCGAAATCGTTTAGCCGCCCCTTTATGGGTTTTGAGTTTTGGCATTATTCCTCCCTGCGTTATTTATTTCTTCTTCGGTCCAATCATGATGAACATGTTCATGCCTTCGAGCTTGGGTCGTACTTCGATGATTCCCGCTTCCGCAAGGTCTCGCTCGAGCCGCTGCAATAACGCGAAGCCGAGCTCCTTATGAGTGATTTCCCGCCCGCGAAAATGGACCGTCGCTTTCACCTTATCGCCCTCGTGAAGCAGCCGCGCAGCGTGATTTTTTTTGAACTCGTAGTCGTGTTCATCGGTGCCGGGACGAAACTTTATTTCCTTGACTGTAATGAAGGTCTGCTTTGCCTTCGATTCCTTCTGCTTCTTTTTTTGTTCGTATTGATACTTACCGAAGTTAATGATTCGGCAAACAGGCGGCTGAGCCTGCGGCGCGATCTCGACGAGATCAAGTCCGCGTTCGCGCGCGATCTCGATCGCTTGTTGAGGTGGCATTATGCCAAGTTGATTTCCGTCCTCGTCGATGACGCGGACTTCCCGAACTCTGATCCGTTCGTTGACTCGGACCGACGGCCCGCGATCTCGTCTGTCCCTGAATCCTCTTCGCGATTGAAAGCTGCTAATACGTTCCTCCTAAACCTATAACTTCGGTTTGATCAATTGTCTTCGACGGCGCCGATACTCGCCTCAATCGAAGCCTTACAGTGACCCGGCAAAACACAAATCGTACGGCTTCACCAATTGCGCGCTGCTGATTAACTAGTCGAACCGTTGTCGTGCCTACTGACCTGGTCGGATCTTGCGTCAGCGCCCTCGGCCAACTTCCAAGATGGAAGCTTCTCAAATCGCCTCGGGACTTCCGGAGCTGACGTAAAATAGCGATCCTGGCTTCCGTCAGAAGCCAAGTTGCGTCGGTTATCGATGTATTTCAATCCATCGAATCAGCCATCAACTTTTCAAGGGCAAATACTACCAAACCGCAACATCGCGAGCAAGCTACGAAGCGTAGCGTCGCGATTCGATGCGAGCAGTCACAAAAGGAAAATGGTAGGCGCGTGGGGATTTGAACCCCAGACCCCTACCGTGTCAAGGTAGTGCTCTACCCCTGAGCTACGCGCCTGGAAAATCAACGCTTGAACTTATCAGAGCCTTACAATCGCCGTCAACAGTACCCCTCTTCGCGCTAATGTTTGCTTGAAGCCTGGGCCATTGTCGTTGTAGCATTGTATCGTTCTCGCAGTTCTCCCCGACGGCACGAACCGGCTTTCTCCAAGTCAACCAAATAGGATCTCGCATGCAAACCGTCGCAATGGTGTGTACTGTGTCGCTCCTTCTGATGCTCATGCCGTCGCCTCGACTTATCGCGCAGACGACTCAAGGGGGCACGTCTACAAGACAGTTGGCTGCCGTTCGTGGAGAGATAATCAAGATCTCGGCGCCAAGCAAGGGTATGTTACTGATCACGGTGAGGCCGGCGAAAGAATTTCAGGAGGTGACTATTCTTGCGCGCGATAACGATCTGGTCGGGACGGCGGTCGGGCGTTCCGGTGAGCCCGATCTTTTGGGGCTGCTATCGGGCGACGCTCGCGATGAAGAAACCATAACGGCCGCTGAATTGAATGAAGGCGATGTTATTTCGGTTATCTACGATTCTCGGCTTCAAAATCGCGCACTGGAAATTTACTTTCATTGATTCTTGGAGCGGTCTTTACCGAGCGACGAGAGAGAAATGCCTTCTTAGACTATTTGGTGCTTGCGCAAGCTTGGTTAATCGGTATAATTCCCGTGCGGCTTTGACGCCGAGAAAATGATTTGAGGTGAGGTTGCGGTGATGCGAAAAACTGGTTATGCGTTGATACTAGTGCTGCTGCTCGCGAGCGCGGTTGCGGTGCGCGCGTCGGTTGATGGGACCGAAAAGAAAAACGTCACTAACAAGACTTGTCCGGTGAGTGGCGGATCGGTTAGTGAGAAATATCGCACGGAATATAAAGGGCAGTTCGTTTATACCTGCTGCGAAGGGTGTCTCGCTGAGTTCAACAAGAACCCTGAGGCCTTCGTCGCCAAGCTTTCAAAGGAAGATCAGGAAGCGATCAAGACGAATGAAGTGTGTCCGGTAAGCGGCGAACCCGTAAGCAAGTCTATCTCGGTCGAGTTCGAAGGCCGGAAGGTTTATTTTTGCTGCGAACATTGCGTCGAGCAATACAAGAAAGATCATCCGGCTGCCAAGTAGACGATATGCAGTTTCCACGCTGCGTGGGATCATCTTCGACGACAGCACAAAAAAAACAAACGGCGAGCCCCGACGCGAGGAGCGCGAGGGCTCGCCTTTTTTAATACGGAGAGAAATTGAAGACCAATAGAACCTCGATTGACTGGCTCCATGCGGTGAAAGGGCGCGTGGTTGTAGTTGCGCTAACGTCGGTGCTCTCGCTCGTAGCAGTGGCGTGTGGCGAGAAGGAATCTACGACTCCGAAGCCGGCCGAGAGCGCCAAACCCTCCGGTCAGGAACATCCCAATCCAATCGCGGTAATTGAAACCGATCTCGGCACAATCAAATTTGAGTTGCTTGAGGACCAGGTTCCAAAGACCGCAGAGAATTTTCGCCTTCTGGCGCAGCGAGGCTTCTACAACGGCACCATCTTTCATCGCGTTATAAGCGGGTTCATGATTCAAGGCGGTGACCCGAATGGCGACGGCACTGGCGGAGTGACCGCGACAGGCAAGCCGCTGCCTAACGAAATCAACAGAAGCTCGCCATTGTATCAGGGAGGCTATAAGCGCGGGCTGGTGGCGATGGCGAACAAGGGCGTTCCGGAAACTGGATCGAGTCAATTCTTCATAATGCATCAGACCTATCCGCTTCCTCCCAACTACACGATATTCGGACGTGTTGTTGATGGGATGGAAGTCGTGGATAAAATTGCATCTGCACCCAACGCCGGCACGATAGCCAACAATCGTCCGATCAATCCAGTTAAGATGAACAAGGTCTACATTCAATAGTCGAGCTCGTGATTGGTAAGTTCAATCACGAATGGATGGGAAGATCTGTTAACGGGCCTTTTCTAGACACTCTCACACGGCTTCTGCTACTTTGCCGTTGGTTGCGCAAGATAGGCTGGTGGCAAGCTGAACGGCGACATCTGTAGCATCTGACTAGCATTCAGTAGGTGTCCGCGACTACGCGCAAGCAACGCTTTCAGGTCAACAAATGACCGACGCTAATCAACTTCCTCCCGCAGACGCGGTTTCTGATTCACCAGGCCAATCGGTTGAGAGTGCTGCGGGAGCGCATCTCTCGACCGGTGGCGCATTGAGAAAATCGATCTCAGACGTTCGATCTATTCGTTCGAGGGTTGGCCGGAGACTCATTCGATCGTTGGTAGCTGTACTGGTCGGCAGCCTCATCTTGCGGCTTGCAGGACTCACGATGGGGCAGATGACTCAATTCTATCTCGACTATATCAGCCGCCACTACTATCACATTTCTTTTGCAACCCGGGGCTATGTCATTGGTGCGTTCTTCATTACAGAACTAATCGGCGCGTTGGTGCTCGGCGCAATGAGCGATCGGTATGGGCGAAAGCTGTTCATTATACTTGGCCCGGTGTTCGGGGCGATCGCAGTCCAGCTCACTGCTATGACTTCGGTACTGTGGCTGCTCGTCCTTGCTAGGTTGATCGAAGGTGCGTCGACGGGAAGCTCGGTGCCTGCGACTCTTGGCTACATATCGGACGTGACAGTGGGCCGTCCCAACCTGCGTGCGCGAGTCATGGGTTTGTTCGAGATAACATTGGTCGGCGGACTGGCGATGGGCGCGGTAGTGGGCGGTTATCTCTGGAAGTTCTTCGGGCGCCCGCAGACATTTGCAGGAGTCCAGTTGTTGAGCCCGGCATTCAGCATCAACGGACTCATCTACCTCGCAAGTCTTGCGATCTTTCTTTGGGGCTTGAGTGATGTGAAGCGTAAAGTCTTAAGACCTGCATCTGAGCTTTCTTATACTGCCACCGCGCGACAGGCACTCAAGCACTATTATGACGTATTCAGATCGCCATCGGTATTGATGTTTAGTCCGGCATGGCTTTCGATTTTTTCAATCATCGGATTGTGGATCAATCACAGCGTTGGGTTGTTAACCGGCAAAGATCATTTTCAATCGCAGCTATTGACCGGCAGTGTCGCTCCTGAAAAGTTCGGCAATGGTTTCGCCGCTCTTGCGGTTTTCTTTGCGCTCGGAGTATTGGCATGGAGCTTCGTGCTGGGCCGTTATCGTAAGACCAACGTGATGCTGATCAGCACGCTTGGTCTATTTGCATTACTGTTGACCGTCTTCGGACTTAACCACTTCGGATCGTTTTCGAGTCCGCTCTACTATTCACTGCTCGTCGCGTTGTTGATTGAACTCCTCGTGTTGAGTGGCTTCACTCCTGCTGCTTTGACTTACCTGGCGGATGTGACCGAGAACTATGCGGCTGATCGCGGTTCGATAATGGGACTCTACTCCGTCTTTCTCGGCGTTGGTCAGTTGATTGGAACATCGATCGGCGGGTATTTCGCTGACTGGAAAGGAGTGGACGGATTGTTAGTGCTCAGCGCGATTCTGGGCTTGATAACAGCGATTTCGCTTCTGGTGCTGCGAAGACGCGAGGGGCTCATGATGAGCCAGCCTAACTCTTGAAAGGAACGCTGTGCTGGGACGCACCAGAATTCAAGCTGCGGCTCGAATATCCAAAGGAATGGATATTATCCAGAATTTTGAAAGCAAGACCTCTTGGGTATCAACTCCCAGCCACAACTTAAGTAGTATAAGTTGAGTCTTAGTGGATTTTAGCTACATCCCCGCCTAGTCTCGCTTATTGGTATATCAGTTGCGACTAAGCCGAGCGCTCCGCCCAAACTCTGGCGAACAAGCGCCTTTACGATTACGCATGTCTGGAACCTCAAAGCAAGGAAAAAAACAATAGGTTTTGTCGCGGAGGCGGTTCTGGGATAAATGAGTCCCTTGTTACGCCGAAGCATTTCCGCTCTTTTGGAGCAATCAGGAGGAAGCACACACTTGCCGCACGCCGGTGATGATTCATTCGAAGAGCTGGCTAATAGTGGAAGCGGCCTTGCCAAAGTGTGGCATTCTTCGTCGTTAGTTGATACAAGGGTTCCTTCCCCGCTACGAAAAATGAAGGCCCTTACAATCTAGGAGGAATAGATCAATGAATGGAAGTATGAAGCGGATTAGCAGCATCATTATGAGCTTTGCTCTAATTCTTGTAATGGTGTCTCCGATCTTCGCTCAGCAAACGCTCGGAAACGTGCGTGGCACGGTCAAGGATTCGAATGGCGCGGCGGTAGCCGGCGCGAAAATTTCGATCCTTGAAAAAGCGACAAACAACACAACGAACACGACCAGCACAGACTCAGGAGATTTTGAATTCAAGAACCTGCCAGTCGGTGCGTACGAGATCACTGTTAACGCCACCGGCTTCAAAGCCCTGACGCTCAGTGATGTGGTCGTACAACTCAACCAAACGAACGACGTGGCAGCAGTGCTTATCGTCGGCGCCGTCACCGAAACTGTGAACGTTTCGGCAGGCGGATCTGAGCTCATTGACACGACGACGACCGATCTTGCGAAGGGCTTCGAAGCCCGCAAGGTCGCCGACTCGGCGCAGACGACATCAGGAGCAGGAATCTACAACCTTGCGCTGATCGCGCCCAACGTAACCAGCAGCGGCGGCATCGGCGTCGGCACAGGCGGTTCAGTTGGCGGTCAGCGGCCGCGAAACAACAACTTCGTGGTCGATGGCGTTGACAATAACGATAAGTCGGTCACTGGACCTCAGGTCTACGTTTCGCCAGAAGCTGTAGCTGAGTTTTCTCTCTTGGCCAATCAGTACTCGGCGGAGTTCGCTCGCTCGACCGGTGGACAGTTCATCACCATCACCAAGAGCGGCAGCAACCAGTTTCACGGAACTGCGTACGGATTCTTCCAGAACCGGCATCTGAACGCTCTGGACACGCTTCAAAAGGCGAACGGGATCACTCGCAGCACCGACATTAGCGATCCCAACGCGAATCCTCGCAATGACTTTGGCCGGTTCGGTGGAAATCTGGGCGGGCCCATCATCAAGAACAAACTGTTTTTCTTTGGCATGTACGAAAGAATACAGGCGGGCGCGGCGGCCGGCGCTGGCGCGGTAACCACACCAACCGCAGCCGGTTTTGCGCTGCTCAATACAATTCCCGGTCTGTCCAGCACAAATCTGGGAATCTTCAAGCAGTTTGTTCCGGTTGCGCCGTCTAACAACGCCGGCACAATCAACGTAGGTGGAGTTGCGATTCCAATAGGAAATGTCGCAATCCCCTCACCTAGTTTCTTTGTGAGGCACAACTTCATCGTCAACATCGACTACAACATGAGCGACAAGACCCAGATCAAGGGACGCTATCTGTATCAGCGGGATCGGGCAATCGACACAGCAGCCAGTCTGCCTGTGTTCTTCCAGCCGCTACCGTTCGATGCTCGATTGGCGTCGATTACGTTGTTGCACAGTTTCACACCCAACCTTACCAACGAAGTCCGATTAGCGTACCGACGGGCCGTCAGTCTGGTAACAGCCGGAAACTTCACGTTCCCAGGACTCGATCAGTTTCCAAACATCGGACTAAACGATCTTGGAATCAACATTGGTCCGGACGGAAATGCCCCGCAGTCGGGCATCGAGAACAACTATCAGTTGGTTGACACCGTAGCCTATCTGCACGGCAATCACTCGTTCAAGGTTGGTGGCGACTTCCGCAAGCTGATCGCTCCGGCAACGTTCGTGCAACGCGCGCGCGGTGACTATGAGTTCAACAACACCGATACGTTCCTGCACGACATCAGCGCCGAGTTCAATGAGCGGACCATCGGTATTTCGCCTTACGAGGGAAACCAGAAACTCCTCTTCCTTTTCGGACAGGACGACTGGCGGATCAGGCCGAACCTAACGCTCAACCTGGGGCTGAATTACGCCTACCAGGAGGTTCCCTTCAGCGCGAAGCAGCAGACCTTGAACTCGATATCCAATGTTCCTGGTCTGATCACGTTCGGTGAACCCACTTCGCAGAAGAAGAATTTTGGACCGAGGCTAGGCTTCGCCTATTCTCCGGACTACAAGTCAGGAATCCTTCACACTCTGTTCGGAGACCAGGGAAAGAGCTCGATTCGAGCTGGCTTCTCGATGGCCTACGACGTGATCTTCGACAACATCTACATCCTGGCGCTGCCGCCGCAGTTCAACCAGACCATCGACGTCGGTCCTGGAATTCCGAACTTCCTCGCGAACGGCGGAATCAAGCCAATACTCCAGGCGGCGGGAAGCGATCCCGTAGCGGCCAGAGCCGCAACGTCCGCATGGATAGCCGATCAGCAAGTGCCTTACTCGATCACGTACACCGCAAGCGTGCAGCGTGAGTTTGGACAGACTTGGGGTCTGGAGCTTCGCTACCTCGGAACGCGTGGAGTTCATCTGTTGACTCAAAACCGAATCAACATTCAAACACCGGTGACCGACACGAAGAACATCCCGACCTTCTTCACCACACCGACAGCATCGCAACTGGCTGGTCTGCCGACGGCAGGCAGTCTCTTCCCGGGCTTCCCTGGTACTGGCGCGGTTCGAAGAGTTCCCGCTTACCAAGCTGCTGGATTCCTTAGCAATATAGTCGCGTTCCTGTCGGACGGAAACTCCTCGTACAATGGTTTCTCGGCGCAGTTGACCCACCGCCTCGCAAGCGGTCTTCAAGGGTCGGCTTCGTACACCTGGAGCCATCTGATTGACGACACGACTGCTGAAGTATTCAGCACCGTCCTTTCTCCGCGCCGCGTCGAGGATTTCCAAAATCTGAAGCGCGAGCGGGCGGACTCCGGTTTGGATCATAGGCATCGAGGCACAGTCTCGCTGATCTACGATCTCCCGTTCTTTAACGGCGGTCGGAATCTCGTGCGAGCCATTGCCGGAGGTTGGAGCTTGGCCGGTACCTACTCGGTTGAATCCGGTGAGAAGTTTGGTGTTCGAAGCGGCATCGACTCGAACCTGAACGGCGACAATGCCGGCGACCGAACGATCATCAATCTCGCTGGTATAAAGAACACCGGAAGCACGGTCCACGGCGTCAACTCGAGCGGTGCGACCGTAGCCAACGGCAGCCCAAGCATCGTGGCTTATGTTGCTAACAACCCGACTGCCCAGTACGTTCAGGCGGGGCTCGGAGCCAGGTCTGATGCGGGACGAAACACGATTTCGCTTCCGATCATCAACAACCTGGACTTCTCGGTCTTCAAGAACTTCAGAATCAGTGAAGGCATGAAGCTCCAATTCCGAGTCGATATGTTCAACGCCTTCAACCACCCGCAATTCGTTCCGGGTTCGGTCAACGGCGTTGAAGCTACCAGCCAGACGAGCGCTGCGGCAACCAACCTGGTCACCGTCGGCACGGCTGACTTCAATCGGCCTGATTTGGTCTTCAGCAGTCATCCGCGTGTCATTCAGTTGGCTCTGCGGTTCAACTTCTAATTCCTGACGGACGACTGTCAGCATTGCAAGGGAGGGATCTTCTGGGTCCCTCCCTTTATTACAAAAACTACCTTCCTCACCGCGGCTTGAAGCGGCCGACGCTTTTGGCCGGAACAGAAATCAACAGACTGAGGTTCGCGATGAAGAACTCCCTCGCAGCACCAATATGGTCATTCGGCCGGTTCATCGGAGTCGTTGCGCTTTTGCTGGCGCTTGCGGTATCACTGTTTGGGCAAAAGCAAATAAACACGCCACAACCGGCGTCGCCCGCCAACCCCAATACCAATCCTGCGGAGAATGCCCCGCGATCGGCGAATGTCGACTACCTGGAGCACGGCAAAGATGAAGCTCAAAGACGGCAGACCCTCCAGCTTCAAATGAATGAAGACTTCGAGCGAATTCAGATCATCGATCGGGATATTCTTAGCGCGTTTTCAGAGAAGGCAGTCCCTGATTACAAACGAATCTCAACCGGACTGGCGGACATTAGGAAGCGCGCAATTAGACTGCGGGATAATATCGGACTTCCGACCGCTGTCAAAGACGACGCCTGGAAGAAATCGGTCGACGAGTCAAACGCAAAGGAACTGCGCCCCGCTCTGGTTACGCTTAATACTTTCATAACCAACTTTGTAAGCAATCCTGTCTTGCAGAGGAACACAAGCGTCGATCGAGTTCTGGTTACCAAGGCCAGATGCGACCTGGATGGAATCATCGACTTCAGCGAGAAGGTCAGGAAGAGCGTCGAGAAGATGAGTAAAGCTGTGGCCAACGAGAAATAGTCAACCGGGTCAAATCAGTTCGCTCGCTGAAGCGGTCTACACGGTTCGGTTTTTTTGAACGCAGAACTCAAGCACGAGTCTTGGAATGGAGCCTCGGCTTGCTCAGGAGGTCAGCGTGAAAAACAATAAGCGAACTCTTATCATCAGCGCCGCGGCATTGGCTCTCATGATCTTTCTGCCGGTATCTATGAAGGCTCAGTCAAGGCCGAATCCTCCCAGTCGAAACTCGCCCGTCCCATCCTCATCCGACACGATGCGCGAAATGCTCGAAAGAGAAATGAAGATCAGAAAACTCGAGATGGATCGGGAGAACGACAAACGATCGAAAGTCGAGGTTTCAAAAGAGACGGTCAAGCAGGTCAATGACGACTTCACGCGCATCCAGGAAATAAACGTAGAGATGATGCGTGATTATTCAGAAGGCAAGCCGCCGGACTATCCTCACATCGCGGCCGCAATGTCGGAAATCAAGAAGCGCGCCTCTCGACTCAGAACTAACTTAATTCTTCCTTCAGGCGATGATATTAGCAGCGAGCAGGCAGGCGCCGCTTCAACGCCCAAACACAGCGGTCGTTCACCGCTGCTGGATCTGAATGATCTGATCTTCAGCTTCGTGACAAATCCCATCTTTAAGAATGAAAACACGATCGATTTGGAGCTTGGCGCGCGGGCTAAGAGGGATCTTGCGGGAATCGTCGATCTCAGCGATCGAATAAGCCGCAGCGCCGAGAAGCTGAGCAAGACGGCCGCAGCAAAACGATAGCGGCTTCCGGAGAAAAGTTCGTTTAGTTGTGCGCCCGCCTCAATTCTTCCAGAAGCGCTCGCGACTGCGCAGCCTTCTCACCGTTGGGTGATGCCTCGAGATAAGTCTTCAGTTCTCTGATCGCAGCATCGCGGTCGCCCTTCTTCGTATTAAGCTCGGCTAGATAGAAATGAACGATCGAGTATTCGGCCTGACCCATCGATAGCGCTTTAGACAACTCCCGCTCGGCGGCGGGCAGCTCGTCAGTCTCAAGCGACGCGATCCCGAAATACAGGTGAGCTGCCGGCTGCGCGCTGTCGATCGAAAGGGCGTGAGTTAGTTGATCGATTGCATCCATGAACTTCTTCTGTTCGACTCTAACGATGCCGAGATTTAGGCGAGGATTGAAGACTTTTGGATTGATTTCGATTGCAGCTTCGAACTGCTCGGCCGCCGCATCCAGTTGCTTGAGTTTAAGATACTGCACGCCCAAATCGTTGCGAGCCATCAGGTACCCCGAATAAATTTCGAGCGCACGTTTGAAGCGAGCAATCGCCTGAGCGGTGTTGCCTTCTCGTACCAGAGCGGTCGCCTTGTCGTATTCCTTTTTCGCGTCAGAAGGCACTCGCGGATCGACCTCGCCGGCCGTCACTACGTCTCCAGCAGTCTTTGTAATGCTCGAATTCTTCTCCTTTAGGTTGATCATCATAACCACTTGCATTCCGCGATTCACGCGGACCTGTTCGCTTATTGGTTCGTACAGTTTGTAGTCGGCCGCTACTTCCAGAACATAGTTCCCTTCGCGGAGGCTCCTGAAGCCAAAACCCCCGTTGTTGTCGGTATAAGTCGTCATTCCGGGAATCTCGAGTGTGCTGAGCGTTATTCTGACTCGCCCATTCACCGGGTGACCTGACGGGAGAACGACTCGTCCTACAATACTCCCGCTTCCGGAGCCATTGCTCGAAACAGGTGGAGGCGGCGGCATATTGTCATCTTGCGCATTGACGACACTCGCTGCCGCGAGAATCGCGAAAAGCACGCACAGTTGGAAGATCCTTAAATTGAAGCTCATTTCAATTCCCCTTTTTGCTGCTTGTGATTCACTCTCGACGATGTTGAGCTTGCCGTCGAGTCAGCAAGTGATATAATCCACGTTCTTCAGGTTAGTATTCGCCCGGAGGTTCATTTTATCATGACAAGGAAATTCTGTGTGATTCTCTCGATACTTCTTTTCGTCGTCAATGCGGCTTCGCAGAACCCGCCTAAAGTTCGAAACGACGAACAGCCCGTTCGCATCAGCACTCAACTCGTTCAGCTCGACGTGGTAGTGACGGATAAGACCGGCGCTGCAGTCCGTGGGCTAACCAAAAATGATTTCGAGCTCTATGAGGGCGGCAGGAAGCAACTCATAAACTTCTTTGAATTCGTAGATGCAACCAAAGGGCAACGAATCAAACAAGCACCCGGGCAAGTGAGTTCAAATGAGCCCGAACCTTCAGCTCAAGGTCCGGGAGCAGCCGATATTCATCGCATATTTGCATTCGTCGTCGATGATCTCACGATTCGATACGAAGACCTCACTTACTTGAGACAGATGCTCACCAACTTCGTTAACAATCAAATGCAGCCGACCGACCTGGTCGCTATTGTGCGAACCATCGGAGGGAAGGGGCTGCTTCAACAGTTCACGACAGACAAGACGCTATTAAAGCGCTCGATCGCATCGCTCACCCCGGCGACTCACCCCTTCAGCGCCTTTCACAACGGAGGTGACCCAAGAGGTCTAGCCGGCAACACAACTCCTGCTACCGATACCGTGGCCGGCGTAGAACAGCCGGCGTTCTCGGGCGCGGCAGATACATCGGGCGAGACTATCGATATCAATAACCCCGAGGACGAAACGAACAGGGCGCTGCGTGCCTATATGAGTCTTGGAACAGCGAGCTTTGTGATAGACAGCATGAAGCAGTTGCCGGGGCGCAAGTCGATGATCCTGATCTCCGGTGGACTCCCAATCCTCAGCGCGAATACCGGGAACTCTGCCGGGAGTATTTCATACTTTCTTAATTCCTTGTCAGACAGGGCGACACGCGCCGGAGTGGCAATCAACACGATGGACATAAGGGGTCTCCAAGCCTCTGTGGGTGTCGCAAGCTTTACAGATACGCCGGCCAAAAGTGCGATGGGCGGCGGCGCAGGGGAGGGCCCCGGTACTTTCGGACACATTCCTGATGAGAGCCAGTTTGGCTACAGTAATCCTTTCAATCAAATGGAGGCACACCAGGGACTCAGAGTGCTTGCGAACGAGACCGGCGGCATTGCCGTGCTCAACAAAAACAACTTCGATGAAGGACTAGGCAAGATCGTCGGCGCAAGCGATGCATATTACTTGCTGGCCTACACGCCATCGGATTCCAACTTCAAGGGCGACTTCCGCAAAGTCGAAATCAAAGTCAAGAACAAGGATCTAAAAGTACTGAGCCGACGCGGCTACTTTGCGCGCGAAGAGCAACCGCCGCCTGCGGCGGTCACCAAGCATGATCAAGTGCTCGAAGCGATCAAGTCACCTATTGCGCGTCGCGACATCGACCTTGAAGCGATGGTGCTTTACAAAGCGGCGCAGCTCGACAAGGGCGCGATAGACATAAGCATCGTCATCGATCCGAAGAAACTGCAATTCGAAGAGGCCGGCGGGAAACAACAAGCGAGTTACGATGTAGATGGGTTTGTCTTTGATGTGCTCGGGAAACTTCGCGGAGGTTTCAACGATACGATCAACGCGAGCCTTACTCCGGAAGAGTTCAAATCCGCCATACGGACAGGCGGGCTAGCTTACTCGACAGGAACGACTCTTCCGGCCGGCACATATCAGATCAGGCTTGCCGTTCGCGATAACAAAAACGAGAGAGTGGGCACCGTGTCGCGTTACGTAGAGGTGCCGGACTTGTCGAAGGGAAGGCTCGCAGCAAGCAGCCTGTTGCTTGGAGCAGCGGCTGCCGGTGAAGTGAAGGCCGACCTTCCGACACCGCTGTCGGCGGCGCGTCGCATATCGCAGAAACAGGACTTGAGATACGCAGTTGTGATCTACAATCCGAAACTGAAAAGTGGCAAGCCTGAGGTGCAGACTCAACTTGTAATCACCCAAAACGGACGAGAGATATACAAAGGGCCGGAAGAGATGATTGCGTCCGCGGGCTCGGGTCAGGCGATCAAGCTTGGTCAGATGGGATTGTCTCGAGTCAAACCGGGCCGGTACACAATGACGTTGTTGATTACCGATACGCTTGCAGATAAAAAGGCGAACACACTCACTCGCAGTATGGATTTCGTGGTCGTAGACTGAGCAGTATAAGAAGGGAAGGCAAGATTAAGTGTAATGTAGAGCTCTCCCGTAATGACAATTTTTCTTGACAAATAAAGTGTTTGTGATAACATATCGCGCCGGGTCAAGCCTGCGGCTAACATTCTAGGTATCGGATCAGTTCTCGCAATCAAACGGAATCGTCTTTGAATAAAGGTCGTCTTCTTTATTCTTCAGAGGATTCCGCGCGTGCACGAGCGCTAAAGAGGGGTCTGATGAACAGACTAAAGGAAAGAGTAGAAGTGTGCGCCAATGTTTCGATCATAATACTGGCTTTGGTACTAGGCGCTCTTCTCCTCAAAGGTCAACTTCTCCCGTCCATCTCTCACGGAAGCGCCTCGGTTGGGGACAGAATTTCTCCAGGAACCAAGCTTTCACTGGCCGATGTAGACTTTGCGAAGAAGGGTAAGACACTATTGCTGGCTTTAGCAAAAGGATGTCATTTCTGTTCCGAGAGCGCTCCGTTTTATCGGAGACTAGCGCAAGAAGTAAGCGAGTCGGGGAACGTCCAATTGTTCTTCGTTTTTCCGCATCGTCCGGACGAGGGTAAGAACTATCTCGATGGTCTCGATATCTCGTCGAACATCTTGTCGGATCAAGTGAAGCAAGCTGACTTCAGGGCCTTGGGAATCAAAGGGTCACCAACCTTGATTCTTGCGGACAATAACGGCCAGGTGACGGACGTCTGGCTTGGCAAGCTACAATCCTCTGAGGAGGAGGAGGTACTTGCAAAGGTGAAGCCTTGTGTCAACTGCAACTAAGGCTTCACTAAAATTAGGCATCAGCGGGCCTAGGATCCACAGGTGAACCCATTCCGGTTGATCTCGCATTGCGTAGAACTTTATGCGGCCGGTGGACGGCGAATCACCGAAAGCGTAATACAAAGGAGGCAGATAATGTTCAGATCGAAAGCTAGTAGTCCGGTCAGGAAATTGTTTGTGATAGTTGTTCTCGTCGGTAGCTTATGCTTTGCTATGGACAGCCAGGTGGCAAAGGCCGATCCGCATTGTTGTAGCTTTTGCGATTTCGCTAATGACGAGTGCCAAGCTGAGTGCGACGAAATCATTTGGGTGTGCCAGGGTGAGCATTGCGCGGCGGAGTGGGACAATTGCATACAGGGTTGCGATTCCTACTTTAACGGTTGTGAGAATAGCTGCGATCCAAGTTGCTAGCGACCTCTGGTATAAAGCGACAATTCTCGAATGGCAAACTGATATGTTGTCGCGAACCCGCGTGTTCTGAACTGTTCCGCTCAGGTCGGTTTTTTAAGATGAAGTGAAGACCTTCGGCGCGGGAAGTGCATTTAGATCCTGGACATCGCCCGCGAGGCGGCTGAACGAGGATTGAGGGTCCTCTAATTCATCCAATCAGAAAAGAGGCTCTGCTCACCCAATAGATGCAACCAGTTTTTGCGCATTTTGCGTTGAGACTTCTGACCTTGCATTCGAGGTTATTACGTTGATCCAATCCTGGAGGCAAGCCGCCATGATGAAGCGGATGATCGTTACGCTTGCAACGCTCAGCTTGGCTGTTACTGCATTTGCGCAGCGCTTGGTTCAAAAGCCTGGCGCAGAGCAGCCAGTGCGTATTAGCACCGATCTTGTCCAGCTTGACGTGGTCGTCTCGGATAAGAACGGGCACGTCGTGCAAGGGCTGAAGAAAGATGACTTTGAGTTGTACGAGAACGGTAAGAAGCAATTCATTAGCTTCTTCGAGTCTGTAGATGCAGTCGAGGGCCGCCACGATGGGCCCCTTGGGGGGGGTCGCGAGCGACTGCCACAGCAACAACCGTCTTCTCAGGGGCCAGGTCTACGCGATATCCACCGCATTTTTGTATTCGTTGTCGATGACCTTGAGATCCGGTATTCAGACCTGATTTACGTTCGCAAGATGTTGAGTGATTTCATCAATGTGCAGATGCAACCCGGCGAGCTCGTTGCTATCGTGCGAACGCTGGGTGGGAAGGGCCTTCTACAACAGTTCACTACAGATAAAGATCTGCTCAGACGAGCAATACAATCGTTGACCCCTGTGACTCACGCCTTAAACGCATTTGAAGCCAAAGGCGAGGGCGCTTTTATCGATGCTCCTGACTCGATCGCTCAGTCGTCACCCGGAATCGGTGTATCTGACGGCGGAATCGATATAGGCCGGTCCGAGTCTGACACTAATAAAATGTTGCGATCCTATATGAGCCTGAGTACGGCAAGCTTTCTGCTCGATGGTATGCGACAATTGCCGGGCCGCAAGTCGATGATATTGGTTTCCAGTGGACTGTCGATACTCAGCTCGAACAGAGGGAATTCTTCCGCCAATATCTCAGATTTTCTTAGTTCGTTAGTGGACAAAGCGGCGCGCGCGGGAGTGGCAATCAACACGCTAGACGTCCGAGGTCTCGGCGCCCACGTTGGAGTATCGAGCTTTGAAGATACGCCGGCAACTAGTTCTACCGGAGGAGGCGGCATGAGCGGCTTCGGACGTGTGCCGGACGACCGGTTGTTTGGCTTTAAGAACCCGTTTGACGTCAATGACGCGCAGCAGGGACTTAGAGTGCTTGCTTCGGAAACCGGCGGTATCGCCGTGCTCAATAAGAACAACCTTCACGAAGGCCTGGACGAGATAATCAGCGCCAATGATAGCTACTACTTGCTCGCGTACACGCCGTCGGATTCGACCTTCAAAGGCGAATTCCGCAAGGTGGAAATCAGAGTCAAGAACAAAGATCTAAGAGTACTGAGTCGCCGCGGCTACTTTGCGCGCGAAGAGCAACCACCTCCTGCGGCTGTCACCAAGCAGGATCAAGTCCTCGAAGCGATCAAGTCACCTATTGCGCGTCGCGACATCGACCTTGAAGCGATGGTTCTCTACAAAGCGGCACAACTCGACAAGGGCGCGATCGATATAAGCATAGTAGTCGATCCGTCGAAACTGCAATTCGAAGAGATCAGTGGTAAGCAACAGGCCACCTGTGACGTTGTTGGCTTTGTCTTCGATGAGCTAGGCAAGTTGCGTGGCGGCTTTTCTGATACGCTTAACGCGAGCATGACGCTCGACGAGCTGAGCACTGCCGTCAAAGGCGGCGGCCTTTCTTATATCACAGGTACTACGGTTCCGGCTGGAGTCTATCAACTGAGACTTGCAATTCGTGACAAGAAGTCTGGCGCTATTGGGACTCTAACGCGTTACTTGGAAGTTCCTGATCTTTCAAAGGGTAGACTGGCGGCAAGCAGTTTGTTGCTTGGAGCCGCACCCCGAGGCGAAATGGGAGCTGATAACCCAATACCGCTCTCCGCAAACCGGCGCATATCGCAGAAACAGGACTTGAGATACGCAGTTGTGATCTACAATCCGAAACTGAAAAGTGGCAAGCCCGAAGTGCAGACTCAACTTGTAATCACACAAAACGGGCGAGAGATATACAAAGGGCCGGAAGAGATGATTGCGTCCGCGGGCTCGGGTCAGGCGATCAAGCTTGGTCAGATGGGATTGTCTCGAGTCAAACCGGGCCGGTACACGATGACGTTGCTGATCACCGACACGCTTGCAGATAAAAAAGCGAACACGCTCGCTCGCAGCATGGATTTCGTGGTTGTGGAATAAAATCGGTGAACGATTTCTGAGAGAGCAGCCGGATCATTCATCCAGTATTCTGAGTAATTCTGGAAGGTTTTTTTATTGCAGTAAGACCCAAATACTGCGAGTTCGACTGCCGTTATAGCAAGCTCGAAACCCAATTTAATCCAACCTTGATACCTCTTCTAATTTGGGTGTAGTGTCTAGCCATACCTTACGCCAGGCTGGTCGCTGTTTACCGAATCGAGGAGGCAATTCATGAAAAAGACATTGCTCATTGCTTTGTCAATCTGGCTATCGCTCGCAACCGGATTTGCTCAAAGCCACTCCCAAAAAACTCCCGAAGAGGAAGTCATTAGAATCAGCACGGAACTGGTTCAGTTAGACGTAGTCGTGGTGGGCAAGAATGGCAGCGTCGTCAAAGGACTGACCAAAAGCGATTTCGAGATCTACGAAAACGGCAAGAAGCAGCAGCCGAGCTTCTTCGAATTCGTCGATGCAAGCAAGAGTCACAACCCGGCTGCGACTCGGGCCAACGCCGCCGATCAATCCGCTCCCACTCAACCGCCGACCGCTGCAGACTTGCGACGCATCTTTGCCTTCATCATCGATGATCTCACGATCGGCTATGAGGACCTGGTTTCTGTTCGCCAGATGCTCGCTAACTTCGTCGATAAGTCCATGCAGACTGGCGACCTTGTTGCGATCGTGAGGACGGTAAGCGGCAAGGGCGTTCTGCAACAGTTCACGACCGATAAAAGCCTGATCGCCAGAGCGGTAGCCGCGCTCACGCCGGTCAGTCATCAATACTCTGCGTTCAACAATCTCGACCCACCAAAGCTGAACCCTCAGCAGAACCTGGTAGGGGGAATCGGTGTCCAGGGAACCACAAACGAAGCAGACGGCGGAGTCCCAAACTCCGACAGCCAACTCGACGACACCAACAAGACTCTTCGCGCTTTCATGAGTCTCGGCACTGCCGGATTCATCATAGACAGCATGAAAGAATTGCCGGGCCGGAAGTCGCTCGTGCTGATCTCAGGTGGTCTCCCGGTGCTCAGCGCGAATTCGGGCACGGAGGCTTCCGCCGTTTCAAACTTTTTGAACAACCTGACCGACCGCGCTACGCGAGCTGGAGTTGCAATCAGCACGATGGACGTGCGAGGTCTGAAAGCGTTCTCGGGCGTGGCCGGTTTCGACGACACTCCGGCGAGAGGCGCTCTTGGTGTGCCCGTGTCGGGCCAGCGGACGACCTCGAGCGTCATGACCGATCCAAGAGGAACCGGCGGCGGGTTTGGCCGCATACCCGATGAAACTCTATTCGGTGATAAGAACCCGTTCGATCAGCTGGAAGGACACGAAGGCTTGCGAGTTCTTGCTGCGGCAACTGGTGGAATCTCAGTGCTCGACAAAAACAATTTCAGCGAAGGTCTGCAGAAGATTGTCAGCGCGGGTGACGGCTACTACCTGATCGCGTATACGCCTTTCGACACGAAATTCAACGGTGAGTTTCGCAAGGTTGAAGTCAGAGTGAAAGGCGATGGGCTCAAGGTCTACAACAGGAGAGGGTATATCGCGCGAGAGGAAAAGATTACTTCCACGCCGGCGACGAAACAGGAGCAGTTGCTGGCGGCAATCAGATCGCCGCTTGCGCGACGAGAGCTCGATCTCGAAACGACCCTTCTATACAAACCCGCGGCACAGAATCGCGGAGCGATTGGAATTCATGTGATTATCGATCCTAAGAGGCTGAACTTCGAAGAGGCCGAAGGCAAGCATCAAGTCGACCTGGATGTTGCCGGTTTTGTCTTCGATCAGCTGGGTAAGCTTCGAGGAGGGTTTGGCGATCAGATATCGGCGAGTCTCAAACCCGATCAGTACGACGACGTGCTCAGGGGCGGGTTCTCCTACGTGGCCAACACAGTGCTGCCTCCCGGAGGTTATCAGATCAGGATCGCGGTGCGTGACAACAAGACCGGCAACATCGGAACGCTATCGCGCTACGTTGAAGTGCCTGATCTGTCAAAAGGAAGGCTCGCCGCCAGCAGTCTTCTTCTTGCCGGAGTGCCGGCCGGCGAAATGAAAGCAGAGAAGCCAACTCCAGTTTCAGCGGACCGAAGAATTTCGCGCAAGCAGGACTTGCGATACGCGGTGATGATCTTCAATGCCAGGCAGAAGGACAATCGCCCACAGGTCCGCACTCAGCTGATGATAAGCCAGAACGGAAAAATGATGTTCAAGCAACCCGAGGAATCAGTCATCTCAAGCGGCAAAGATCAATCGCAGATCATCAAGTGGGGCCAGTTGGGATTGTCTTCGGTGAAGCCTGGCCGCTACACGATGACGCTTGTGATCACCGACGACCTTGCTGAGAAGAAGGCGCAAACCGTCACGCGCAGCATGGACTTTGTAGTGGTTGACTGAACGAAACCGTGCAGGTTTGAAAATAAGAGCAATCTTAGGTTGCTTGGTTGTGCAACGAGTATCTAAGAAGCTCGACGCAGGCGAAACCCTGCAAGGTCATTCAGCGTTCAGGAGTCGTTCGACCCTCTTCAACACAGAGTATTCGTTTGCTCGGAACTTGAAACACCTGGCTCGCAAAGCCAGTAAATGATTCCCGACGACAAGATTCCCCCCTCTATGCGTACTGCGCTGTCGGTCTCAACCTGAACCTCACGGCAACGGCGGCATACTGGAGCTATCATCGCCGTATATCTGCGCCAGGTTCGATTGCGAGGCCGCATCTCCCAGCAGCGATTGGTCTCCAACCAACATTCCATCGGCGAGCAAAATTCCGTCGCCCAGGACCATTCCGTTGCTCAGCAAAATCCCATCACCCAGTAACATCCCGCACGGGATGAAAGGTATGCCGTCCCCCAGGAGCATTCCGTTGCTGAGCAATATGCTGTCGCCCAGCAGCATTCCATTGCTGAGCAGATGACCGTCGCTGACGATCAAGCCGTTGCTCAGTAGTATCCCGTCCCCAAGCAACCTTCCGATATCGTAGATTTTTTGGTACTGAGCGATGAGGTTGGTACCGGTGACCCAAGTTTTGCCGGCAATTATGCCCTGCCCCCAATTGAAGGTCTGTCCGGCAATCGTAGACGTTGCGCTGGGCAGAGTGCTACCCGTTAAAAGCGGCGACCCGAGCGGGGTGGCATTTGTAAGATTTGTTCGAACGAGCTTCGCCAGTCTAACTGCGCCCTCGATGTTAACCTCTCCGGCTCCTTGCTCGAGCTGATTGAATCCTGGCAACGGCTGCGCCGTGTACATCAGAATGGCCTTGACCATGTTGGGAGTCAGATAGGGATCGACTTGAAGCAGCAGCGCAGCAGCGCCAGCCACGACCGGTGTCGCCATCGACGTGCCGCTCAGCGTCATCTGATCCAGCGTGTGGTTGGTGATGATTGCGTTGTCCAGAGTCGGATAACTTTGAAGAAGGTTGTTCTTGTCTGCCTCTGCGGAGTAGAGCTTATTGCCAGGCGCAACAAGGTCCGGCTTGATCAGGTTGTCGTAGTGATTAACGCCCTGAGAGTCAGTCCAGTAACTGCGCGTCGGGCCTCGCGAGCTATAGGTCGCGATGGTGTCGTCGCTTCGGGCATCAGTCCCGTACGTGTTTGTAGCACCCACTGTAATCGCCGAAGGCTCATTGCCGGGCGAATGAATCAGACCGTAGACTTTGTCTCCATTACTATCTTTGCCATTGTTGCCGGCAGCAACTACGCAGACCACGCCTGCGTCAACCAGCTTGCGCACCGCCCGACACAAGGGATCATTCACGTAAGAATCAACTGCGAGGCAGCCAAGGCTCATATTAACAACACGGATGTTATAAGTGGTGCGATTAGTCATCACCCAATCGAGCGCGTTCAACACAGTCGAAGTCGTTCCCTTGCCCTGCGAGTCAAGTACGCGGAGGTTTATCAGCTTTGCGTTGGGAGCAATGCCTGTGTAAGCAGAGGACGCGCCGGCTGCGGCGCTGCCGGCAGCGAGATTGGCTACGTGTGTACCATGCCCGAACGGGTCTTGACCGGCGCCGACGGCGCTGCTGCCCATGAAATCGACACTCTTCACGACCCGCAGTTTTCCACCGGCGTCAAAAAATCCGCGATGGGTGCACCATATTCCTGAGTCGAGCACGGCTATGCCGATGCCTGTGCCGTCAATTCCGCTGTTCCCCAAGACTGCGCGAGCCGCCGCTGCGCCGCTCGTCGTCTCGACATGGCCGTGCATTTCCACGTCCCGGTCAACCGATACATATGCGACCTCTTTAAATTCGGACAGCTGCTTGAGATCGCTGAGTTTCATTTGAATTGCGATCGCGTAGAGGTTAGAGAAGCGTCCTTTCTCGGACACGGTCTTGATACTCAGGAAATTATTCAGCTTGCCGCTGATTTTTCTTTTCAGCTGAATGACTACGCTGACCAACTCGTCTCGGTCCGCGAGCGTCTCGAACTCGTCGCGGGCAATCGCAGCTTTCATCTTCGCGCGCAAATCCGGAGACACTCTGTCTGTTTGAGTTGCGTTGTCATCTGACAACGAGGAAGCCCCACCTTCATCGATAGTCCTGCCGAACTGAGCGGTCTGGAGTTCAGATTGTGCGTGGACGCGGTTCGTCGGTAACACTCCTGCGCAAAGACAGGTCGTAAGCGCGGCCGATGTAAGCCAGGCTAAGGTTGTGTGATGCCTCATACTATTCATCTAGCAACCGAACCGTGCGTGAATTTAAAACTCGACTCTAATGAACCCTCGAGGATTTTGCGGTTGGGCAATGCGTGTGCCGCGTGCGATGGGCGCAACTAAGCTCTATAAATGTGCAGGTAAGCTGGGACGAGCGGGATTCGAGAGAAATGCAATAAGATTTGAAGCAGTAGTTCTAGCTCACTACCTTCGGTCATTTTGACGGAGCGTTTGAATGGGTACCGGTTACGGCGTAAAAAGGGAGGGACCCTGTGAGCCCCTCCCTTTAGTCTATGCGGCTTCGATTAGCCGTTGGCTAGAAGATGATCTTCGCGCCAAGCTGTATTCCGCGTCGCGCAAAGGTAATCTCGCCGTACTCATTGAAGGTCGTTCCTGCATCCTCGACGAAGGAGTCAGGTGTCGAGCCGCCGGCAAAGAATCCAACGCTGGGATTCGGGTGGTTGAAAGCATTGAACGCATCCATGCTGAGCCGGATCGTCACGTTTTCTCTAACCTTGAAGTTCTTGTAGATTCCAAGGTTGACGTTGTTGAGCAGTGGACCCGTTTCGATATTACGTGGCACGTTGCCGAACGGCGTCCCAAAGATTTGGGCAGCACCCGGTCCGTTCACGATATATCGAACCTGATCCTTCGATACAACTATCAACTTTCCCTGGTTCAAACCAGCCATGGAGAAGAATCCCTTCGGGTCCGGTACAAAGCCAGACGGGAATGTGACTCCGAACAATGCGCCATTAAGCAACACCGCGTCGATTTGGCTCATACCGACCGAATTGCGCGGGGCTTTCGGGTTCCCGTAGAACGGTCGGAAGGTATCGAGCGTACCAATGAACGACCCTTCCCAAGTGCTGTCCATGTAGCTGCGCGTGGTGCCCAGGAATCGGTTCGAGAGGTTGAACGGAGTATACCGCTGTCCCGTTGCCAAGAGATAGGTGCCGTTGAGCTGCCAGCCGCCCGCGATCTTGCCCAACAGGCTGTCTCTATTCTTGAACAGAGGTACGTCCCAAATCCAGTTCGCAGCAAACGCGTGTCTGCGATCAAACTGGGAGTAGCTCCGCTCGTTTTGGTTTGTGTTGAACGGATCTGCCGCGCCGATCGCATCGTTGAAGGTGAATACTTCGCTGGCGTTGTCCAGCGCCTTCGACCAGGTGTACGCAAGACCGAGGTTCAGTTGGTTAAACAACCGCCCTTCGTAGCGAGTCTGCAGCGCGTGGTAAATCGATTGCGCCGTGTTGTCACGGATGCGTACAAGCGATTGGGGTAAGACCCGCCCCGCGCATTGAGCAGCTTCGTTGAGCGTCGTCGTCAACGGATTGTCGACGCAAGCCCCCGTGCCGGCTACCTGAGGGGTGAGCCCCGTAGGAACCAGATTCGGAAAGCCGGGGAAAGTGAAACCGCCAGTCGTGAATCCGCTCAACAGTGTGTTGATCCGGGGATTGCCGTTGTGGGTTGCGAACAACGACACGCCATGCGTTCCCACGTACCGCACCTCCATCACACTGTTCCGAGCTAACTCGCGCTGCAATCTTAACGACCACTGCTCGGAATATGGTGAATGGAAATTCGGAGAAACGTGAGTCTGGCTGAAGAATCGCGGATCAAACAGATTTACCTTGAATAAACCGTTCGTCTTGGCGAAATCCTGAACGGCTTGCCCGGTGAGACCCGGTACCGGAAATGCCACCGTGCCCGTTCTCGGATTTAGCGTGGTATTGTTGAATACCTCCGGCGATGAAGTCGAGATATTCAGCAACAGGTTGTAGAAGACGGGGTCGTAGGCAATCGAATACCCGCCCGAAATCACCGTCTTATCCTGTTCACCGAACAACATATTGGTAAGGCGGTTTGCGCCAAAACGCGGACGCCAGGCAAAACCAAGCCGAGGCGCGAAGTTGTTCTTGTCGGCCGGCAGCTTCGGTTCAGTTCGAATCTCGATTGGAAGACTCTGTAACCATATTGCGGTTGCCGGATTCGACTCACGCTTGACGGTCAGGTCATGCAAGGTGTTGATTGGCTGTCCAGTGTACTCGTAGCGGATGCCAAGGTTGAGCGTGAGATTGTCCTTTATCCGCCAGTCATCCTGGAAGTAATAGAACTGGTCCAGTTCCTTGTAGCCAATCGTAATCTGCCCGGCTGCGACAACGACTTGTTGTGGCCGGTTGTCCAGCAGCGCAGCGGCCGCGGTCAGATTCGGCGGACCGGCGATTGTGTTGAAGGTGAAAACGCCGTTAGCATTGGGCAGAAACGGAACGTTGTTGACGAGCCTTCGAATGTCCACGCCCATCTTGAACTGATGTTTGCCGATTGTCTTTGAGAAGTTGTCGGAAAACTGGTAGACGTCGACAACGCGACCCTGTGGCAGGTTGTTTGCCGGCCCAACAGACTGCAGCGACGTACTGGTCACGCTGCTGCGAATGCCCGTGAATGCAATGTTGGGTAGAGTCTGGCCAAAATTGGCTACCGGGTCAGGAATACAGGTCGGGAACTTGCCTTCGCAGCCGCCGCCGAAGATTACAGAGAGGCGGTTAAACACGAAGCGGAATTCGTTGACCGAACTGTTACTGATTTGGCTGGTCCAACTGGCGCTCGAAATCTTGCTGGTCACCGGCACGTCGCCGATGTTGCCTGCCGAGCCTGTGCTGGTCAGACCATTCTTGTTGTCGGCGTGCTGGTAGAGCTGCCGATACCAGATCGAGTTCTTGTCATTGATCTTCCAGTCTCCGCGAGCGCTGAACTCAGGCGCGTTGATCGCTTCAGGCAGCGAGCGCTGGGGATATAGTACCGGGAAGACGATGCCGCCGATTGTCACAGTCTCGTTGGTCGGCTTGTCTGTTCGGAAAGTGAGACTGCTGCCCCCAGCAGTGGGAACCGCGAATGCCGAAAGCTTGCGCAACGCCTGCAAAGCAGGATTGGTCGCGAACCCCGGCAAGGTTTCCAACAGGGGAAGCGCGGACGGGGCGATCGCCGGATTGCCTCCTTGAAGCAACGCAGAATTTCGGTCCTTGAGCTCCTGGAAGCTTCCAAAGAAGAATATCCGATCCTTGATGACGGGGCCGCCAACTGTCCCGCCGAAGACATTGTAGATATCCGGATTTGGTCCCTTTAGGCCACCTCGCTTCTCGATATTGTTAAGCGAATCAAGGAAGCTGCGGTTGCGGTGATACTCAAACGCGGTTCCGTGAAACGCATTCGTACCGGACTTGGTGACGATGTTCACAACCGCGCCCTGGTTGCGTCCGTACTCGGCCGAAAAGTTATTCGTGATAACCTGGAACTCGGCTACGATGTCCTGGTTGTCAACGAAGTAGTTCGGTCCGCCGATTGACAGGTCGTTGTTGTCTCCACCATCAATGGTGAAATTGTTCGAGCGTGCCCGGTTGCCATTGACTGAGAAGGTGGTTCCGTTACCGTTGACGTTGCCGACGCCTGGCACAACGCCCGGAGCCAGCAATGCGAGTGTGTCGATTCCGGCGCCGGCCAGGTTCGATGGTAGCTCGGCGACCTTGCGCGCTTCGAATGTGCTCGCCTGCTGCACATTCTCTTTCTGAATCAACTCCTCACCGGTTGCGGTTACCGTTACAGTTTCCGAGATATTGCCCGCTTGCAAAGCAGCGTCTATGGTCGTGTCCTGTCCGATCGTGATGTTGACTTGCTGGAATTCTTGTTTCTTGAAGCCTTGCCTTTGGACGGTGATGGTGTACACGCCAGGCTGAAGCCGCGGGAAGCCGTAGAGACCATCACCATTCGACTTGGACTTGATCTCAATGCCCGTGGCGTCGTTCTTGGCGCTAACATCGGCGTCCGCAATGACTCCGCCTTTGTCATCGGTTACCACACCTTTGAGTGCGCCGGTCGTGGTCTGCGCCACAACCGGGCGGCTAAACAAGGGTGCCAGCAATACCGATAACATCAGAAATGTTACTGAGATTGCGAGCGACCTCGCTCTGCAGAATTTCGTCATGCGTAATCCTCCTTAAGGGGTTGTATCTTTCGAGTTGGTGCCGTTAGCAGATCAGAAAGTGTGAGAAGACTAGAACTGAAAGCCAAGGCCAATTCTCACACTAATCAATGCCAGAGAAATGAGTACCCTGGTCGTTCAATCTCAGGTCTCTCCTCCTGAGAATCTGTGATTTTTCGCCGTAGTGCTGCAGACCGGGCAAGCCACAAAACACACTGTTGACCTGGTCTGTTATAGGCGAAAGGAAATCTGGTACTAAGGGAAAGCCGATTAAGGCAAAGCGTATGCCAACAGCATACGGTACCGAGCTTATTGAGTTTGAACGAGTTAGTTCGACAACGAGGCCTGGTCTTTCCTGGGCTGTCCAATTAATTGAAAACTTATACGAAAAAATGGAAATCGACGAGCCGGAGCAACTTCGCTGAGAGGTCGTTCAGAGACTCACTCGAAGACCAAAGACCAGTCCAAACAAAGCGGAGCACTACCTCTTCCGGAATAGAAAGCAAAGACGTCGATCAATACTTTGATCAATGTCGTACCTTCTCTATTGCCGCAGCCATTTGACTCATGATTTCCCTCTCGCTGAGAGGCATCCAGCCATGACCTTTGCCCGGTCCGTATATGATTCTCCCCTCGTAGGGTGGATCGAGCTTCGATAAAGATGCGTCAAGCAAATGTACGGCGTTGTTGAGAAAATAGTCGTCCGCCTCGCCGACCCAGATCGTAAGCTTGCCGCGGAGCTTTGGCGCGAGTACTTTCCAATTCCGCTCGAGCACCAACCGCAAGTCGTATCTCTTCCAATGCTCAACCAGTTCGTAATTTATCTTACCTGTCTTCGGATCCCACAACGGGGCTGGCTTGCCGTCCGTTCCGCGAGGACCGTATACAGCGTTCCATGCGCCCCATTGTTCGCCTGACCTTGTGTAGCTGTCTCCGAGTCCCATTACATTTTCCATCTGACATTCGTGACGAATCGTGAATCGCACGTCGCCGTTCAGATCGCGAGCGCTCGGACGTTCGAAGCCGTGTGCGTTCACGTAAGCGTTCCTATCTTCATAGATGTTGATGAGCTGAAATGCTCGAAAGTCGACTCCATCAGGAAAGCCGGACCACGTTCCGCTGAAAAAATCCGGATAGAAGATCTGAAGAGCCAGTGAGACCCAGCCGCCGGTCGATCCTCCGTCCAGCACGCGCGCCCATGGTTGTCCGATGCAGCGAAATCTTTGTTCAACGTAAGGAATCAATTCGGTAGTGATTGCATCACCGTACGGCCCATTGTTATCGGAGTTGACTTGATAGCAATCTCCGTAAGGTCCATCACCATCCAGATGCAGCAGCACCATTCGCGGCGTATCGTCTGCAAGCCACGTAGTTCGAAAGCTGGATCCTCCTCGCATCATCGCTTCGACGTTCGTAAAACTAGCGCCATAGCCTCCGATATGCACTCGCAATGGATAGCGCTTCGAAGCATCGCTGTCGAATTCTCTCGGCAGGATCACTCCGGCCCGCAGGTAGATCGGACGACGGTGAAACTGGCTAAGCAGCTTCGATTGAATCCTGACATACCTGATGTATTCGCTGTCGCGAGGCAGTTGCTCCGCAGGAACCTGCTCGGTGAGCTCGATTCTGATCGCCCCGTCGTGAGCGGGGTCGATATGAATTCTGCGCGGCTTGCTGTATAGATTTCCTGGAGCATTCAAAGACTTAACGTCGATGTTTGAATCGAACAAAGCCTGCGCGAAGTAATCGCCGGCCGGCAGATAAGCCAGGCTCTCAACTGGAAATGCGGCGGAAGTTTCATCGAGTCTACCGACGACTCCCGTCGTGAAGTTGTCGATATCGTGGCCAAACACCGGAGAGGCGTCCAGACCCGTCTCCCCAATCGCGAAGCGTGGCTCGGGCTGGTTCTTCAACCTCAACACGACGAAGAGCCGGCCCGCCTTAGGCGACGAAATCAAGCCGGGAGCAACAGTGACTTCAAATGCGAGTTTCGATGACCGCGCATGAAGCGGCGACGTGTGAAGCAAAGCAATTATCAGCAGAGCTCCGGCGGTGGCGAAGGTTCTTTTCATTGCAGCTCCAGCTGCAGAGCGTAGCGTCGCTCAATTCGAATCGTCAAACCTTGCTTGTCGAAAGCGAGCGCGTTCGTCATCATTGGAACGAGAGATCAGGAATGGTTAAGCCGAAGCTGACAGGTCCGAGGCCGGAATGGCTCAAAGTCAGGATTCACGCTAACGAAACTTTTGAAGCCGTGAATCAGATGATAGGCGATCTGAGCCTTCACACTGTTTGTCAGGAAGCTCGATGCCCAAACATCTTCGAGTGTTGGAGCGACGGTACCGCGACCTTCATGATTTTGGGCGATGTTTGCACTCGGCACTGTGGGTTCTGCGCTGTGGGCAAGGGCAAGCCATCCGCGCTTGACCGCGACGAGCCTCGTCACGTTGGCGAGGCAGTTAAGCGGCTTGGCGTCAAACACGCGGTCGTTACCAGCGTCAATCGCGATGAACTTCCTGACGGCGGCGCCGATCACTTCGCTCAAACGATTTACTGGATTCGCCGATTGAATCCCACCACGAGAATAGAAGTCTTGATCCCCGACTTTTGCGGAAGCGATGAAGCTCTGAACATCGTTCTTGCGGCTCGCCCGGACGTGCTAAATCACAACACCGAGACCGTTCACCGGTTGTATAAGCGCGTTCGACCCGACGCAAAGTATGAACAATCGCTCGAGCTTCTGCGACTTGCGCACGCCAGGAAGGCGCAACAATCACTATTGACGAAGTCAGGGCTGATGGTCGGGCTTGGTGAAACCATAGATGAGTTGCTCGAAACGTTCGCTGACATCGCTTCGACCGGCTGCGATATTTTGACGGTTGGTCAATACCTGGCACCCACGCCGAAACACATCCCAATTGAGAGGTACTACTCACCCGACGAATTCGGATCGCTAAAAGCCGAAGCTCAAGCTATGGGCTTTCGATATGTTGAAGCGGGACCGCTTGTACGAAGCTCCTACCACGCGGGTCGTCACACACAGGGCGCTGAGACTCAACACTACGATGCAATGTTTGCGGTGCGTCAATCAAATGACCTTCCAAACGGACCACTGATTCAGCTCACACGCAGACTTGAAGCGAAGGATAATTGATCGAGTAAAGATAAGGCCGGCGCGTAGTGCCGGCCTTACAAGGTAGGTTGGATAAATTATTACTTTCCGCGTGCGGCCGCTTTTGAAGCCTTCAGCGGGTTCTTGGTCCCATCTCCAGATCGCGCTGCGGCGATCATCTTCTCGTGAGATGCGCAATCGTGCTCTTCTGCCCGTGCCTTCCAATAATCGTTGGCCACTATCCCCTGTGAGAGATAGGCTACCACTGTGAACGCACTGAAACATTTCGGGCAGTTCAAGCGGACCCCGCGCGCTGCTCCCCTTTTTGCCATAACCTGATGCTCCTTTCAAAATGAATCTGCCATGTCGCGAATCGCGCTTGGCACACAAACTCTCAGCTTAACAGAATCGTCGAACCGAACTCAATAGGTTTTTTGGAATGCCTCGAAATTGAGTTCATCATGCCTCGATGATATTCTGACTGACAACTATGGAGGCGAGCCACGCAAAAATAGCACAAGCAAACATGCGACGGGCTGGTTCGCCGATGGAGGCGTGGGAACTTGTCGGCAATACGCCGCTGCTAAAGCTTCGAAACATAACCGCTCATCTTTCCAAAGTCGAAATCTACGCCAAAGCTGAATGGTTCAACCCGGGAGGTTCGGTTAAGGATCGTCCCGCGCTGAACATGATTTTGGATGGTGAGCGCTCTGAAAAATTGAGTTCGGAGAAAATTATTCTGGATGCGACCTCGGGAAACACCGGCATCGCCTACGCTTGGATAGGCGCAGCTCGGGGCTACCGAGTGAAACTCGCGTTGCCGCAGAATGCGAGTGAAGAACGGAAGCGAATTCTCACGAGTTACGGTGCTGAGCTTGTGTTGACAAGTCCGCTTGAGGGATCCGACGGCGCGATTCGTGAGGCGCGTCGACTGTATGCCGAGAATCCTGATCTGTATTTCTACCCGGATCAATACAACAACCCTGCGAACTGGCGAGCTCACTACGAAACGACCGCGGTCGAAATCTGGGAGCAGACCGCTGGAGGCGTAACGCATTTCGTAGCGGGTCTCGGAACGAGCGGGACCTTTATCGGCACTTCGCGACGATTGAAAGAACTGAATCCCGAAATCAAAGCGATTTCGTTTCAACCCGATTCGCCCTTTCATGGCCTTGAAGGAATGAAGCATATGGCTTCTGCAATCGTGCCGGGCATCTACGATCCAACGGTCGCTGATGAAGACTACGAGATCAGCACCGAAGCGGCGCACGAATACACACGAAGGCTCGGCAGGGAAGAGGGCTTGCTGGTTGGAGTATCTTCAGGCGCGGCGCTCGCTTGCGCGCTCGAGGTTGCGGAGAAGATCGAGTACGGCGTCATCGTGACTGTGTTTCCCGATGCGGGAGACAAGTATTTGAGCGAACGATTTTGGGATGAAGGTCGCCCAGGAAGATGATAAAAGACACCGCGCTTCTGGTAGTAGACGTTCAGGTGGGCATCATCGAAGGTTTCCGCGCATACCGCGGGCGCGAGGTGCTCGACCAGATCAACAAGCTGCTCGCGAAGGCGCGCGCCACGAGCACGCCGATCATCTACATTCAACACGACGGTGAAGCCGGCCATCCGCTTGAACCCGGAAGCTCCGGCTGGCCGATTCATCGCGACATCAAACCTCGTGAAGATGAATTGATCGTCCACAAGCGTGCGTCGGATTCTTTCTTTGAGACGACGCTTCAGCAAGAGCTTGAGCGACGAAGCATCAAGCACCTCGTAGTAACCGGATGCATGACCGAGTACTGCGTTGACACTACGAGTCGCCGCGCGGTTAGCATGGGCTATGATGTAACTTTGGTCAGCGACGCTCACACGACGATCGACAACAAACTCTTAACGGCGGCGCAGATCATCGCGCATCACAATAGATTGCTTGATGGCTTCGACGCGGGCACCAATGTGATTACTGTGAAGCCCGCTGATGAAGTTTCATTCTAATCAGGACTAGCAAGCAAGTGGCAATCAAACTCAAGAGAGAGCATCTCGATCAAATCAAGGAGCACGGAGAGCGGACCTATCCCTACGAGTGTTGCGGCTTCTTGCTCGGCAAGCGCGATGGCGACGACAACTTGCTTGCCGAAGTCTACGCAGCAGAAAATGAACGCCAGGATTCACGCGAAACTCGTTACCTGATAACACCCGAACAGTCCAAGCGCGCCGATGACTACGCGCGAAGTCGAGGGTTGGGTGTAATCGGCTATTATCATTCTCACCCGGATCATCCGGCCGCGCCGTCGGGCTACGACCTCGACCATTCATGTTGGCCTGGCGAGTCGTACATCATCGTTGCGGTTGAACGAGGGAGAGCCGCCGCTTTGAACTCGTTCACCAAGCCCGACTATATAAGCTTCGAGCAGGAAGAAATACTGATCGAAGGATGACTGCGATCTGCCGGCTCTTTGCTTTTCCACTTCGCGAATCTAGAATCACAATATCGAAGTTTGGAAGGAGACCCCAATGTCAGTGAACATCTTGATCCCAACCGCGCTGCGGAACTTTGCGGGCGGAAGCGATTCAATTGCCGTCGAAGCGAACACAGTCGATGGCGCGCTCGACGCGCTCACCGGCAAGTACCCGGAATTGAAAAGACATCTGTACAACGACGAGGGTAAGCTGCGCCACTTTGTTAACATCTACGTCAACGATGAGGACATTCGATACAGTGGTAAAGGCGCGACGGCGATCAAGGACGGTGACGCTTTAAGCATAGTGCCTTCAATTGCCGGCGGTGCGGCCGTAATCGAAGAAGAAACTGCTCAAGCGGTCGAGTTGGATCGCGACGAGATCCTTCGTTATAGCAGGCACTTGATAATGCCCGAGGTCGCGCTCGAAGGTCAGAAGAAACTCAAAGCAGCTAAAGTGCTTTGCATCGGCGCGGGCGGACTCGGTTCGCCGCTCGCTTTGTACCTGGCCGCAGCAGGAGTCGGCAGGCTTGGCATCGTCGATTTCGATGTAGTCGACTTTACAAATCTGCAGCGCCAGATAATTCACTCGACTTCAAACGTCGGGCGACCGAAGCTCGAATCCGCGAAAGAACGCATCGCGGAAATCAATCCCTTCGTGCGAGTCGACACGCATGAAGTTGCTCTCACCTCAGAGAATGCGATGGAGTTATTCGCGGACTACGACATCATCGTGGACGGCACGGACAACTTCCCGACTCGATATCTCGTCAACGACGCGTGCGTTTTGATGGGCAAGCCAAACGTCTACGGGTCCATCTTCAGGTTCGAAGGACAAGCGACGGTGTTCTACGCGAAAGAAGGTCCTTGCTATCGCTGTTTGTATCCGGAGCCGCCGCCACCGGGTCTTGTGCCAAGTTGCGCCGAGGGCGGTGTGCTCGGAGTATTGCCCGGAATAATCGGCGTGGTCCAGGCTATCGAAACCGTAAAGTTGATACTCGGCAAAGGCGATTCGCTGATCGGGCGATTGATGCTGTTTGACGCGCTGAAGATGAAATTCCGCGAGCTCAAGCTGAGGAAGAATCCCGAGTGTCCGATCTGTGGCGAGAACCCGACGATTCATGAGTTGATCGACTACAACGAATTCTGCGGCGTAACTCACCAGCCTCAGGTCGATGTTGGGGCGGACTTCGAAATCACGCCGCTCGAGCTGAAGGCCAAGATGGATCGCGGGGACGAGTTTGTGTTGGTCGACGTGCGCGAGCCGGAAGAATACGCGATCGCTCGAATACCCGGCTCGAAGCTAATTCCGAAGGCGACCGTGCCCGAGCGCTTGCACGAATTGTCTTCAGCAGACGAAATCGTCGTGCATTGTCGAAGTGGGGTTCGCAGCGGGCAAATAGTCGACCTGATGAAGCAGGCAGGATATCGAAGAGTGAAAAACCTTGTAGGTGGAATCTTGCGCTGGTCAGACGATGTTGATCCGAGCGTGCCGAAGTATTAGAGTGCAATTCGTACAGAGCGGATGAACAGAAACGACCTGAAAGCACTTGCGAGAATAAGGTTGAGGGAATCGCAGATTCTGCTTTCGCGCGGAGAATATTCTGGTGCTTATTATCTCGCAGGATATGTCGTGGAATGTGCGTTGAAAGCTTGCATAGCTAAACAAACGCGGAGGTATGATTTCCCAGATCGCAATCAGGCAACGAAGAGCTGGAGCCATTCGCTCGTAGATTTGGTTGGAGTCGCCAAGCTCAAGCCTGCGCTCGACGCGGAGCGAAACGCCGACCCCAAATTCGACGCGAACTGGGGCGTCGTGAAGGATTGGAATACAGAAACCCGATACACTGGGAGGGATCAGAGGCAGGCGGAAGGACTAATACTTGCGATTTCCGAGAGACGACACGGAGTTTTGAGATGGTTAAGACGGCACTGGTAGAGCACGATATAGTCGAGGGAAGACGATTTCTGGAAGCACTCAAGGCGTCATCTTCGATGACGGTTGGAAGGCGTCGAATCTTCGATTTTCCTCCGTCTCACTTCCGCGTCAAAGCAGCATTTTGGCTTTTTCTTCCAGAGTCAAAGGAGTGGCGACTATTTATTGCAACCCCGCTGGTTGACGAAAAAGGGCCGCAGGCTGCCTATCTCGATCTTAGGGCTGCTCTCGTCGCCACCACTCCATCGCTATTGAATCTATCGCTGGAGAATATCTCGGCGGTTACCCCCAGGGACCCTATGGTGAAGGCACTGCTAAGTGTAATCAAGAAGTCGCCGGATTCGGCTGACTTGAGGTTGACAAGAAGTAGTTTGAACGGCACCTACGTTGAAGACGCTTACATTTATGCTCTGCGTTAATTAAGCGCTTATGCGACGGTTGACTCTCGAAGCTAGGGTTGTCGTGAATGAACAATCTATTAAACTCAGTCCTTCGACAGTCGAACGACTCAAGCGGTGCCTGGGAGAGAAATACGTTCTCATCGAACCTGATGAACTGCTCGTCTACGAAGCCGACGCGCTCACCGTTCATAAGCACATTCCTGCCGCAGTTGTCATTCCCGGCTCGGCTGAAGAAGTCGCCGCCGCTGTGAAGATACTCGCCGGGGAGCGCATTCCGTTTACACCGCGAGGCGCGGGCACCGGACTGTCGGGCGGCGCGCTTTCGCTCCAGGGCTCGGTAATCTTCGAGTTGGCGCGCCTCAACAAGATCCTCAAACTCGACTATGAGAATCGGCTCGCTGTTGTTGAAACAGGAGCGATCAACGTTCATTTGTCGCAAGCTACGGCGCCGATGGGGTATCACTACGCGCCGGACCCTTCGAGTCAGATGGCTTGCACGATCGGAGGCAACGTAGCGGAGAATTCGGGCGGGCCGCACTGCTTGAAGTACGGAATGACAACTAATCATGTGCTCGCTCTTGAAGTCGTATTACCGTCAGGCGAGATCGTTACGCTTGGTGGGGGCGGCATCGACTGGCCGGGCTACGATTTGTTGGGCGTGTTCGTCGGATCCGAAGGCACATTTGGCATTGCGACTAAAGCTACACTCAAGCTCACACGCTTGCCGCAGTCCATCAAGACGCTGCTTGCAGAATTCATGACGGTGACTGATGCCAGCCGCACAGTCTCGGAAATCATCGCAGCCGGTATTCTCCCCGCGGCCCTCGAGATGATCGATCAGGCGACAATCATTGCCATCGAGAACTCGATATTCGCAGGCGGGTTTCCGACCGACGTGGCGGCGTTGTTGATAATCGAGGTTGATGGCTTGAGCGCCGGGCTCGAACAAACCGTCGCTCGCGCGGTCGAGATTTGTCAGCGCAACAGCGCACGAGCGGTGAGAGTCGCCAAGGACGCCGCGGAGCGAGATCGATTGTGGGCCGCTCGCAAGCGCGCTTTTGGAGCGATGGGAAGAATAAAGGCTGACTTGATGGTTCAGGACGCGGTCATTCCGCGCTCGAAGCTGCCCGAAGTGCTTGATGAGATTTATCGAATCGCAGCGCGTTACGACTTGACCGTCGCGAATGTATTTCATGCCGGAGACGGTAACCTTCATCCCAACATTAGCTTTGACGGTCGCGATCAGGATCAGGTACGGCGCGTGAATGCCGCGTCGAGAGAGATCATGCAGCTATGTGTAAGCGTCGGAGGTTCGATTACCGGCGAGCACGGTGTCGGAATGGACAAGATCGAATCGATGCGATTGATCTTTTCTGAGAATGACATGCGTAAGATGCTCGCGGTCAAAGATGTGTTCAATCCGTTTGGTCTTTGTAATCCGGGTAAGGTGATTCCAACAACGAAGACCTGTCGATATTGCGGATTCGGGATGGAAGACTTCAGGCACAAGATCCAGCCACCTCACGCAAACCAACCCGTCCAATAACAGCCTCCGACTCGAAGTTGTTATACCGCACGATCTTCAAAAAGCTTCAAAAGCATGCCATATTGTTTTTGGCGATGGCCACATTGGTTTTTCAAACGGGACCACGGACAGGCGAGCGGGTCTTGCTCGACAAAAAGAAGTTCACCTTTGGCCGAAGCAGTGACTGCGATTGTACTCTGCATCACCCCACAGTTTCACGAGAGCATTTTTGCCTGGAGCACAACAACGGCAAGCTCTTCCTTGTAGATCAGGAAAGCGGTAACGGCACATTTGTAAATTCGGAACGCGCATCCTGGATTGAGCTCAAAGACCGCGACAAAATTCAGGCTGGACCATTCGTGCTGATCGTTGAGATGACAGAGTCGCTCGTGGAGCCAGAGCACATTCAATCACAACCACGACGTCAACAAGTCCCCTCGAGCACATCTCTTAACTCGGTAACCGCTTCGCTGTATTCGCCGCATTTTCTCGAAGGCATCGAACACTTCAACGCCGGTCGATATTTCGACGCGCACGAAGTTTGGGAAGAGATCTGGCTTCCAGCTTCCGGCGAAACGAAACTTTTCTATCAGATGCTGATCCAGGCGGCCGTCGCCTTGCATCATTACGAGAGAGCAAACGCGAGAGGAGCGCGGGGACTGTACGCCAACGTGATCAGCAAGCTCGACCGGCTGCCTGCCGTTTTCATGTCTATTGATCTGGTCGACTTCTCTCGGCAGTTTCGAGCTGCGCTTGTTGACTTGATAGAGAACGGCAACGAGGCGCCACCGACGGGTCACAAGCATACGCCGCACATCACGCTACTCGGTCGCGACACTGACGACTGGAGCCTGTGAGATTTTGAATGTCCGACGAGCGAAGACGGTTTCAAACATCAATCGAGTCCATTGTAGGGTCCGCTCACGTCACCGAACAAACTGCACTGCAAATCGATGGCCTTATTCCTCGCTTAATTGTGCACCCCGGTTCTGCCGACGAAGTTGCCGCCTGCTTGAGAGTCTGTTCAGATGAAGATGCCGCCGTTGTGCCGGCCGGCCGAATGAGCTGGCTCGAAAGCGGCAATCAACTAAAACGCTGCGACGTAGCTCTGAGCCTCGATCGAATGCAAAATGCCATCGAATACAGCCCGCCTGATCTGATCGTCACAGTTCAAGCGGGCCTCACGCTCTGCCAGTTGAATGCAATGTCGAAGGGCGAGAGACAGTGGTTGCCGCTTGATCCGCCGGGCTTTGAAGTCGCGTCGCTTGGCGCGATTGCGTCGTGCAATTCGAGCGGTGCCCTGAGACTGGGATTTGGAACGCCGCGCGATTACGTTATCGGGCTCAAGCTGGCGCACGTTGACGGCACACAGAGTAAGTGCGGCGGAAGAGTAGTTAAGAACGTCGCAGGTTATGACATGAACAAGCTGTACGTAGGCAGCTTCGGAACGCTTGCAGTGATGACCGAACTGACCTTTAAGCTGCGTCCTTTGCCCGAGCGAACTGCCACGGTAATGATCACCTCTAAGTATCGAGGACCGCTTTTCAAGCTTGCAAAAGAGATTTTGGGTCCTGACTTTCAACCAGCTTCGGTTGTGCTCACCAGGCGCCTTGGCGTATCCAACGGAGCAAACTGGCCTGATGACGCGTTGCTCATTCGCTTTGTCGATAGCGAGACGGCGGTCAATGTTCAACTTGGTCAAATCAGCGAGCTAGTCGGCGACGACTGCAAAGTTCGGGAGGTCGACGAAGCGGAAGCGTTCACCGTTTGGAAGGCTGTTGCAGACTTCGACAGCCACGAAGTGCAGTTGAGACTCAGCGTGCTTTTATCTGCGGTCCCCGCCGAATTCGAGAAGGCGCTTCTCTTGCAATTCGAGTGTGTTGCGACCGCCGACATCGGCGCTGGTATAATTCGAATGGCGTTCGATGCAAACCATCGCAACGCAGTTGACTTGATCAAGAAACTTCGCAGAACAACCAGCACCGGCTCGGTGTTTGTGGAAAAGGCGCCAGTTGAAGTACGACGCGAGGTTGATGCGTGGAGCGATGTGGGGTCCACCGCCGAGTTGATGCGTTCGATAAAGAACAGTTTCGATCCGCATTCAATTTTGAATCCGGGTAAATTCATTTACGGCTTGTGAGGTAATTGAGGAGCTTAAGAGGTGAAGCAAGTCCCATAGCTTCATCTCGCCAACGCACCAAACGTTCACTCAACTCACCGAACTCGATTCAACATCAATGGCAACCATTCACGGAGAGGCCAAGCCGCAAGATGTGCTAGCTTCATTGCTCGAAGCGAACACGGACAAGTTGCTCACCTGCGTTCACTGTGGGCTCTGTTTGCCTGCGTGTCCAACTTATCAGCAGCTTGGCAACGAGAACGATTCGCCGCGCGGACGAATCTATTTGATGCGCGGTGTCGTTGAAGGCCGGCTGGGAGTAGCCGATTCATTTACCAGGCACATCGACCTGTGTCTTGGCTGTCGGGCGTGTGAAACGGTTTGTCCATCTGGTGTTCCTTATGGACACCTGTTGGAGGCGGCCCGGTTTGAAGTAGCGAAGACAAGCTCGAATCAATCGACGCCGCGACGACTGATCCGGTTCGTGCTCAATCAGGTATTCACGCGACCAAGGATGCTTCGGTTTGCGCTGATGTTGGCTCGATGGCTTCGCGACAGCGGCTTCGCGAATGTTCTCTTTAAGTCAAGGGTCATTCGGGGTCGATCACGTTTCGCTCTCGCGCTTTTAATTGCCAGCCGCTCACCGTTTTCCGAAGCGGCGCGCCGAAGACCGAGACAACAGTCAGTGCGTGACGACGGCACTTCCGTAGCAACATTGAACGGTTGCGTGATGCACGGGCTTTTTCGAGCTACAAACCGCGCGACTGAACGCGTGCTGGCTCGTAACGGCTGTCGGCTGATCCAAGCTGATGGGCAAGGATGTTGTGGGGCTTTACATGCACACGCCGGCGAACTTGAAGTGGCCCGGCAGCTGGCAAGAAGAAACATCGAGGCCTTTCTAGCAAGCCGAGTTGACTGGATAATCGTAAATGCAGCCGGCTGCGGCGCAGCGATGAAAGAATACGGCTCTCTGCTTGCCGATGATCCTTTATTTGCCGATCGTGCTGCTGAGATCAGTTCGAAAGTAAAAGATGTTTCCGAGTTTCTGCTTGAACGGGGTCTTGCTCATCCGCCGCAGTCCATCAACAAACGAGTCGCCTATGATGCCGCCTGCCATTTAATACACGCGCAACGAATCGCCGAAGCTCCAATTGAAGTATTGCGTTCGATTCCCGGTCTTACGATTGTTCCGCTGAGAGGGTCAGCGAACTGTTGTGGCGGCGCCGGTATTTACAATTTACAACATCCGGAGCTCAGCGAAGAAATACTCCGCGACAAACTCGCGAGTATTCATGAGAGCGGCGCCGAAATGATCGCTACCGCGAACCCCGGATGCATAATGCAAATCGGCGCTGGAGTCTTGATTAACGATTTGAATGTGGACGTCATACATCCCATAGAGCTGCTTGATGCGGCTTACGGAGATTGAATCGTGCTGCATTTGAGCAGTTCACCAAACATGCGATGAACCGAAGACGAGCGATTGACCTCCTTTTGCTAATATCCTGCCTGTTCAATTGTTCAATCTTGATAAGCGCCGCCGCGCAACAAGCAAACGGTTATGGTCCCGAGGTCAAGTCCTTTCTCGAATACATTCGTCACGAGCAGGATGAACTCGAGTTCATGAACAGGCATAATGAGATTTCCCGTCGCGAGTATCTTCTAACTAAGAATCGAATGGCTGTTCATCGAGAGACAGTGCTCAACCTGGTTCAAGAAACCGGCGAAGACTCGGTGCCCGAACTAAGCATCGTGACCGCGTCCGAGGTTGATCAGTTAATCGAAGACGGGACGGCCTTATTGAAGAACATCAAAACTGGAGACGTAATCAAAGAGAAGTGGCGCTATCTCGGCAGCGTTCGTCGTGGAGACACGTTCTACATTTTTCAGCGGCTGACGCCGAAATGAGTTTTAGACTTTTCGCAATCGATCTCAACACTCTTCGCCGTTTGTAATGATGGCTGCCAACAACCGAAAACGTGAGTGTTGACAATTGAAAATTCCCGGCTAATATCGGCCTAGATAGCACTGGAGTTTCGTGATGCCCTTGCGTAGAACAACTCTCTTATCTTGTGACTGATTCGGTATGCCCTCACCGACAGCTTTCCAGCGTCATTGATTCGAACCGAACAAAGAAGGTAACAGCACAATGTCGACCATAAACTTCTCCCAGGTCGTTCAGGACATGCTCGCGGTTTCAGATAAGATATCCGACCTGATTTTTTCGCCTGGCCGTCCCCCGCAAGTAGAACTTATCGGCAAGCTGACTCCTGTTCGCTTGCCGGGAATGGAGATACTCACTCCTGCTCACACGGCCGCGATTGCCAAAGCTCTGATCGGCGGCAACAAAATGGCAGACGAGTCGTTGGAGAAATACGGCTCAGCGGATCTTTCATTCAGCCTGACCGGGCTCTCCCGTTTTCGCGTCAACATATTCAAACAGCGCGGGACTCACGCGATAGTTATGCGCGTGGTGCCGAACGAGATTCCGTCCTTCGAGCAACTCGGCGTCCCGAACGTGCTGAGAGAAGTAGCAGAATTAAAGAACGGCGTTGTTCTGGTGACCGGTCCCACGGGATCGGGAAAGTCCTCGACGCTGGCCGCAATTATCGATTTGATCAACGAAGCAAAGTACTACCACATCGTGACCATCGAAGACCCGATCGAGTTCATTCATAGACACAAGAACTGCACGGTTCATCAGCGGGAATTGCACTCGGACACTTCAAGCTTCGCGTACGCGCTAAGAGCAGCTCTTCGACAGGCGCCCAAGGTGATTCTCGTCGGCGAAATTCGCGATCTCGAGACGTGTGAGGTTGCGCTTGAGGCTTCGGAGACCGGGCACCTTGTATTGTCGACGCTTCATACAACCGACGCAGTGAAGACCGTCGAGCGTCTGATAGGAATGTTTCCCAAGAGTCAGGAACACATCATTAGAATGAGATTGGCTGGCGCCTTCCGCTTCATAGTTTCTCAACGCCTCGTTCCGCGAGCCGATGGCTGCGGCCGAATCGCAGCAATCGAGATTCTGAAGTCAACGGCGCGAACGCGCGACTACGTAGAAAAAGGAGAGCGCGAAGGCAAATCTCTGTACGACGCAATGCGAGATGGAAACCTCGAAGGAATGCAGGTCTTTGACGGAGAGTTGGAGCGGATGATCAGACAGGGAACAATAACCGTCAATGAAGGTCTGGCCTACTCCACCAATCGCCAGAATCTCCTGCTTCAGCTCTCAGATACCGGTGGCGGCTCGATCGATGAATTAATCGGGGCGGAAACGCGCACGAGTGATCTTGTGGCCTGAGCTTCGACCACAATTCTAAAGCCCGAACGCTCTTATAGTCAGTCGCGTTTTGACTGAGTGCCAAGACTCATTCGCACAACATCGAAAGCAGGTCTTTTCTAATGTCCTGATCGGAATAGTTCTTTTCAATGTAGAACCTGAGACGGTCCGTCGCCAGCACTTGCAGAAAGAGTTGTTGTGTGACCTGCTCGTATCCACCTTCTCGTTCCACTCCAGCCGACTGAACGAGAATGGAAAGTTGGCGCCAGATTGCCTCCGCATCCTGGCTTAGTAAAACTTGTCGCCAGTCCCGCACGCGTCCGAGGGCTTTCCTTGCAGACGCGCTATCGCGACTTTGGCGCTGGGCAACTGGGGTGAGGGCTCTCGTTGCCATTGCGCTCTCCTATTTCTTCAGCTTGAATGCGAATCGACAGACCAACTCTATATTGATTCTTGTTAGGTCCGCGATTCAGGGCAGACACAATACAGTAAGCGGCGTGTTTATTCAAGCATCAAGGAAGGCGGTCGCAATTCGTAATTTCAACCTCAAGAATCAGTCAGGAATGAAGCTCGATATGGCCAACCGCAAACTTCAGCAGGAAAGACGAGCCGCGAAGAGATTTCAGGTTTCCTGGCCCGTCGTCGTCAAGAGCGCGAAACCTGAAGGGCGCAGCATCCAGGAATCAGGAAGGCTCGAGAATCTTAGTTCAAGAGGCGCGCTGTTCCTGATAAGCGCACGAGTCAGCACCGGCCTCAGGCTCGATTTGGGAATCAAGGTCCCACTAAAAAGACAAAACTGGATGAAATACTCCGGAAAGGTCGTTCGCGTCGAGAAGCAAGATGACCGTTTTGCGGTTGCAATGCTTTTCGACAACGTCAGGCCGTTGTTCGATGAGCCATAAGCCGCCCGAATGGCGATATTGCTAAGCGCAGTTTGTGTTGCGTGCTTGAAGCTTCAAGATCCGCTCTTTCAAACGTTTTAGAACTTCCGCCCTCTCGTCTTTTGTCGTGCAATGCCGAAGCGTTTCGACCAGGTTGTCAATCTCTCCGGCAAGCGCGGGTCCGCGCTCTTCCTGTTGATCCGCGAGCTTCGAATCGACTGCTTCAACTTCATCAGCTCCCAGGACCTGATCGATTGCCGACCAGAACAGCTCTATGCTGATCGGCTTCTGTAAGCAACAATTTGCGCCTGCGGCCTCTGCTTCGACCATGACCATCGGGCCGCATCCGCTTATGACAACTATCGGTGTCAGATTAAGTCGGGGATCGCGGCGCACCGCTCCGATAAAGTGGAGACCGCTCTTACCCGGGAGGGCTATGTCGGTGATTATCAGGTCGGGTTGTAGCTTACGTGCTACGGTCAAACCTTCTTCTGCTTCAGTCGCTGTGCTCACGGAGTAACCCTTCAATCGAAGCAACTCGGCGAGCGGATGCAGCGTGTCAAAGTCGTCTTCAACGACAAGAACTCTTCTCATAGTTTCGGTACCTGTGCGCATCGAGACTTCAAACGGGACGAGAGAGTACTTGGTGAGGAAGGTCGTCGTCGGTTCTTGGGGGTAGCTATCCGACTCCGTCATAATACCCTGAGGAAGTCGGTTAGGCAATGGACTTCTTTTGATGCCGCTGCAATCACATCGCGACGTTGAGGGCTATGATTTAACTAAGTCCGTGCGAAAAACGGCGCGGATCTTGCCTTACATCGCCGAGTCTCGGCTAAACGACTTTCTTTTTCGGCCGGGCGCTTCGGCCCGACCTGTGAATTGCCTTAACAAAACGCAGGACGCTAGTCCGAGCGGGAGGAGGAAGTTTCAAAAGCTCCTGAACGATCTCAGCGATGTCGGTACCGATGAGCGTCTTGCTTCTCAGGTCTAAAACAATGAGATCGTGAGACTGATCCTTTTCCTTCTGGGCGCTGTTGGCATATGAGAGGCCGTAGGCTACATCCACAAGCTCGCGCTCGGTTACTCCGAGTCCCTGCGCCAATGCCTTAAGCTTCTCAATGCTCAAGTTTGTTGCTGTGCCGTTAACTATTCCGCTCACATAGCTATCAGTGATCTGCCCATCAGATTGCAACTTCACATCACGCCGCGACAGCTTCTTCTCCAGCATGATGCGCCTGACGTATTGACTGAGAGCTCCCTTATGAGACTTCGGCATGTCTTTGTACTCCGTTGAATATTACTTGTAGATCGAACATCGATACAACGCTGAAGCGTGCGTCATTCTAGACAACTTCGCTCATTAACACAATTGGTTTTTCAGACAAAGTTTTGGGGCGCCTGATTAAAGTGCGCGGGACTAAAGATAGGCTTGAGCGTGATCGAGACCCGTGCTATAGTCCGACAGCCTCCGGTAACCTTCTGAACCGAATACAGCGCACTTTGAATGTGGGAATCCCCGAAACTATTGAGACGGACTCATGCTCGATCTGAAACTGTCATGCTGTCAGGTTGATCAAAACGGACCGAGCTTGACCGGGTGAGCGACGATTTACCACTCGGTGGTTGCAACATGCGTAGGAAGCTTCAATTGCTGTCGATTTCGCGCCTGGCCGTAGCCGCGCTGCTATTGGCAATTGTCGCGTGGGGCGCACGAGAGCGAACGCCACGGTCTGTGATTCCAATGCTGGAGGCGCTGTCGTTTGTCATCATTGTTTTATCCGCGCTCTATTTTGTCGCGCTTCGAACTCGAATCTCACATAGAATTCAAAGTTATGTTCAGTTTGCTCTGGATGTCTGCCTGGTCACATGGCTCGTGTACCGGACGGGAGACGTCGAATCGCCCTTTCTGGCTCTATATCTTGTAATCCTTTTCAGTGCATGTGCGCTCCTTGGCAGGACTGGAGTCTCGCTCCTTGGAGCGCTCGCAGGCGTGATGTATATCACGATCAGCATTTTGACGATGAGCCGAATTCTGCCGCGCGCGGGAGGCTGGTCAGCCTATGAAGCCAGTCAGCTTTCGTGGACTCAGTTCATGTTTTCGCTCAATCTGATCGCGATCGTCGCGGTCGCATTGTTATCGAGTCAGCTTGCCGCCCGAATACATCGCAGCGAGACTCAGCTTGCCAACGCCACCAGGGACCTCGCGGACTATAGGCTATTCAATGATCGCATCATCGAAAGCATGCGAAGCGGTCTCGTGACCACTGACCTGCGCGGTCACGTTATCACGTTCAATCGCGCGGCCGAAGAGATCACTGGTTATCGGGCAAGCGATGTGCGCGGCGATAACGTCTTCGCTATCTTTGGAGACATCGAGAAACAGATCGAGGCCGGACTGGAATCCATTCGTACGCGCACGCGACTACCTCGCTTCGACATCGGATGCCGCACCGCGGATGGACGCGAAATTCATTTGGGGTTTTCGGTCGCGCCGCTTGTCGATGAAGCCGAAAACTCTCGTGGATACGTCCTGACATTTCAGGACCTTACCGAGGTAATGGAACTCGAGAGAGAGGTTCGGCGACAAGAGCGGCTCGCCGCGCTGGGCAAAATGGCAGCGGGACTCGCACACGAGATTCGCAACCCGCTCGCTTCAATGCGCGGTTCAGTGCAGGTGCTTGCCAGCGAGCTCTCTTTCTCGCAGGACCAGTCTCAGCTAATGCAAATTGTCTTGCGCGAATCGGACCGGCTTAATCGCATTGTCTCGGATTTTCTCACTTACGCCAGACCACCCAAGATCGAGCGAACAGAAATAGAGCTGGCGGGGTTGTTATCTGAAACAATCGCGTTACTGCGGAACAGCCCGGAGTTGCGCCCTGACCATTTGATCGCTGAAGAGTATCCCGACGAGCGAGTGCAATATCAGGGAGACCCGAACCAGATGCGCCAAATATTCTGGAATCTCGCCCGCAATGCAATTCAAGCGATGCCCGATGGAGGCGAGCTGCGAGTGAGTCTGGATGCGAGACCGAATCGGGACGTGACGATTGCCTTCCGCGATTCAGGCATGGGAATGAGCCGCGAGCAAAAGGAAAGATTGTTCGAGCCGTTTAACTCTTCGAGCGGAGGAACCGGGCTCGGGATGGCAATAATTTATCAGCTGGTTCGCGATCATAACGGGAATGTTATCGTCGAGAGCGCCCCGGGCAGGGGAACTCGCATTGCTATTAAGCTGCCCTCCAGCGCGCTTGTGACGCAGCCGAAAACAAGTCCTAAGAAAGCTCGCGTTGATGCGGAGCCGCCGGCGGTGGTAGCGAACGCGTGAAAGAGATTCCGTAACGATTGGGAGACCGAGCAATGGAAAAGCTGTTGGTTGTTGACGACGAGCGCAGCATGCGAGAACTGCTCGAGCTTGTGCTAAAGCGCGAAGGCTACTCCGTGCACACGGCGGAAAACGGAACTCGAGCGCTCGAGCTGATACGACAGAACGTTTACGACCTGATCATCTCTGATGTCAAGATGCCCGACATCAACGGCATCGAATTGCTCGCTCGCGTTCGCGAAATCTCTCCCGAGACAATGGTCATTATGATCACCGCATTTGCGACCGTAGATACGGCGCGACGCGCCTTCAAACTGGGTGCCGAAGACCTGGTGATCAAGGACGCAGGGTTCGATGTTGAGGAGCTCAAGGTTTCAGTAGGAAAGGTGCTCGAAAAGAAACACCTTCGTCAGGAAAACGTCCTGCTCAAACGCGAGCTTCGTCAACGCAACTCCCTCGACAACATCATTGGCCGCTCTTCACAGATGCAGGCTATCTATCAAATGATTGAAACGGTGGCAGCCACGACGTCGACCGTTTTGATTACAGGCGAGTCAGGTACCGGCAAGGAGCTTGTCGCTCGCGCGATTCACAGCACCTCCGACCGGGCCGCTGCGCCGTTTGTCTCGATCAACTGCGGTGCCTTCACCGAGACGCTTCTTGAATCAGAGTTGTTCGGTTATATGAAGGGCTCGTTTACGGGCGCCGTTTCTAATCGAAAAGGTCTGTTTGAAGCTGCCGAGGGCGGAACTATTTTTCTCGATGAAATAGGCGAAACGACTCCCGCGATGCAAGTCAAACTTTTGCGAGTCCTGCAGGAGCGGAGCATCCGTCGGGTTGGGGGCCTCGAGGAGATTCCTGTCGACGTTCGAGTTGTGGCGGCTACCAATCGCGATCTCTCGCAGATGGTTGAGGACGGAACATTTCGCAACGATCTGTTTTATCGCATTAGTGTTATTCCGATCGAAATGCCTCCGCTGCGAGCGCGTCGCAGTGATGTGCCGGACCTCGTTAAGCATTTCCTCGAGAAATACAGTGCTGCCGCAAATCGGCCGACGCTTGAAGTCTCGGAAGAGACGATGCGCTATTTGGAGTCTTATGACTGGCCCGGCAACGTTCGCGAACTCGAAAACACGATCGAGCGAGCCGTCGCGCTTGAACACGGGCGGATCGCCGGACTCGATCGCCGAAGAGAAGACAACGGGCCGCCTCTCGGTGTTAACGAGCGGCGCATCAAGGCCGAATGGCTTCCCGAGCGGATTCTGAAGTATAAGCCTCGTGTGGTAACAGATCTCGATCTCCCTGATGAAGGACTCGATCTCGAAGCTTACCTCGCTCAGCTCGAGAAGGACTACATCATTCACGCGCTTCAGCGCACAAGTGGGAATCAGACACGCGCGGCCGAGATTTTGAAGATGTCGGTCAGAAGCTTACGGCACTTGTTGGATAAACACAGGATTCGTCAGACCGCCAGTCTGCTTAGAGAGTCAGGTCCGCTCACCGACAGCGCTACGCACAAGTAGCATTCCGCCCAGGATTGAATGTCTTCACCCATTAACAATCAGGCTGACCGTTTCTGAAACCACCGCGAAGGTTTGACGCTGCTTCTTATTGCTGGCATATGCATTGCTCTGACCAGATCGTCGACGAGTATCTAAAATTTGAAGTCGACAGCTTTCGCGAGAGGCAAAGAGCAATGAGAAAAGAGCAGGGCTTCTCACTAATCGAACTTCTAGTCGTAGTAGTCATCATCGGAGTGATCGCGGCGCTGGCGATTCCAGGACTTCAGCGAGCGCGCAGATACGCTCAAGCCGGTTCAGCCATACAATCTCTCAGAACAATTACGACGGCCGAGAACCTTTACGAGAGAAGATTCAGAGTTTACGCGAGCTTAGCAGACCTTGCGCCCGAGGGGACTGTGGATGTAAATCTAGGCAATGGTTCCAAGAGTGGCTACAGCTTTACTGTAACACTTCCTCCCGACGCAAAGGGCTTCACCTGTAACGCTGATCCTCAATTCGATCCCACCACCGCAGAGTATTTTTTCGTCGACGAGACAGCAGTTATTCGCCACAATGAAGGCGCGCCTGCCGATGCCAACAGCGAACCGATTCCCAAGTAAATCTCTATATTCCTGACAAAAAGTGGCAAGCCAAACTATCGCATTTTGTTAAGAATCCTGCCTTTAGTACGCGCGCAATTAGCACCCTGATCTTTATACCGTTGCCCGATAAGCACTTCACCGGGTCAAGTCCCAAATCTTTCGATTGGCACGAGCGTTGAACTGCAGTATCGAGCAATCTGTCGTAGATTGGCCGCTAGGAGAACTGACCTTCGGCAAAAATTAAAAGGAGAATTGAGTATGAAAAACGAAAAAGGATTCTCGCTGATCGAGTTGTTGATAGTGGTAGCGATCATCGGGATCATAGCTGCTATCGCGATACCCAATCTGCTGAAGTCCCGTCAGGCGGCCAACGAGGCGTCAGCCATCGGGTCCACGCGGACACTGGGAACTGCACAGGCAACGTATCAATCCACGCGCGGACACGGTAAGGACTTCGCGGCGAACCTCGCGGCGCTTGTGGCTGACAATGCTGTTGATTCAGCATTGGGTTCAGGATTGAAGAGCGGGTTCAACTTCACGTGCGTTGGCGTGGCGTCCACCTCGGCGGGAGCACCGTCGTACTTCGACACCACAGCTTATCCGCA